>ENA-ORMX01000338-ORMX01000338.1-human-gut-metagenome-genome-assembly--contig:-NODE-338-length-36285-cov-8.282142_pt1 | contig 36285 bp, 33 predicted proteins | sample MGYA00242108_ERZ509007 | MGnify/ENA primary metagenome ERZ509007 (study PRJEB26280, sample SAMEA2338745) | human gut metagenome | biome: human gut; feature: human-associated habitat; material: faeces...
GCGCATCTGCGGATGCGCAAAGTTACTGGCAGGGACGCTTCGCTGCCTGCACCTTGTTGACTTCTCTTTTTGAGTGGGTTTGACGAGCAGCAGTTGGGGCGTTGCCCCAAGCCCCACAAGGGAGCTCCGCCCCTTGACCCCGCAAGGGGCAGATGAAAAGGGACGAAGTCCCCCCTTGACCCCTTTCGCGCGATTGAGTTGAGTGCTCCTTCTTACTCCTTCCGCGTGTTAATCCTTTTTCTGCGCCCCCTCAGCCCATTTTCTGACCGCTTTCGCCGCCGCCTGATTCATCCCCGGCACCTTCAGCAATTCCTCCTCCGTCGCCTCACGAATTGCCTTCATCGACCCCAGTTTCGTCAGCAGCGCCTTCCGTCGCTTCGGTCCAATCCCGGGAATATCCTCCAATTGACTGTGAATGCTCGCTTTCCCGCGCAATCCGCGGTGGTGCGTAATGCAAAACCTATGCGCCTCGTCGCGGACACGCTGAATCAGGTGCAGCTCCGGCGTGTGGTGGTCAAGGCAAATCGGGTCTTCGCGGTCGGGGAGGAAAATCTCCTCCTGCTTCTTCGCCAGCCCGAACATCGCGACGTCCGCGCCCATGTCCAGCAGCGCCTGCCGCGCGAAACGCAGCTGCTGCGGACCGCCGTCAATCAGCACAAGGTCGGGCAGGTCAGAAAACTTGCCGCCGATGGGGGATAGTCCCTGTTCTTCGCGTTCCGCCTTCTCCTGCAAGCCGTGCGCGAACCGCCGCCCCAGCACCTCGTTCAGGGAGGCAAAGTCGTTCGCGCCCTCGACCGTCTTGATGCGGAAGCGGCGGTATTCCTTTTTCGCGGGTTCGCCGTCGATGAACACCACCATGCTCGCGACGCTCAAAACGCCCTGCGTGTTGGAAATGTCGTAGCCCTCAATGCGCCGTGGGGTCTTGGGCAGCCCCAGCGCCTTGCCGAGCGCCGCCGCCGCGCCGACCGTGCGCTCTTCGCGGATGCTCGCGCGGGCGTTCCGCTTCTCCAGCGCGTCATGGGCGTTTTTCGCCGCCAGCAGCACCAAATCGTGCTTCTCGCCGCGCCGGGGCGTGACCAGCGTCACCGCCGCACCCTTCTGCTGCCGCAGCCATTGCTCTAATTGGGCTTGCGCGCCGTCGGGCAGCTCCTGCACGAGAATGTTGCGCGGAATCAGGTTGCCCTCCTGATAATACTGCGTCAGGAACTCTGCCAGCACGTCTCCGGCGGGTTCGCTGCCCTCGCGGGGGAGGGAAAAGTGGTCGCCGCCGACCATGCGGCCGCCGCGGACGTAGACCAGCTGAATCATGGCGTCCAGACCGTCCTGCGCGATGGCGAGGATGTCCTGCTCGCTCCGGTCAGTCTGGATGGCGATTTGCCGTTCCATCAGCCCCTGCACGTCACGGATTTTGTCGCGGATGACGGCGGCGCGCTCGTACTGCATCTTTGCCGCGTAGTCCATCATTTCGCGGTTCAGCACGTCCAGTACCTGCTTGTAGTCGCCGCCGAGGAACGCCAGCACGCCGTCCATCATGTCCCAGTACCGCTCTTCGGTGCATTTTCCGGCGCACGGGGCGAGGCATTTGCCGATTTCGTAGTTGACGCACGGGCGGCAGGGTGTTTTCAGCGGCAGTTCCTTCCGGCACGTCCGCAGGGGGAACACGCCGCGAACCGCGTCGATGACCTGCCGAACCGCCGTCGCGCCGATGTATGGGCCGAAGTACTTCGCGCCGTCCTTCTCCATCCGCCGGGCGAGGGTCAGGCGTGGGAACGGCTCTTTCAGGTTGACGCGCAGGTACGGATAATGCTTATCGTCCTTGAGAAGGATGTTGTAGTACGGTTTGTGCAGCTTGATGAGGTTGCATTCGAGGCACAGCGCTTCGAGGTTGCTGTCGCACAGGAGAATATCGAAGTCGTCGATGTGGGAAATCATGGCGGCGACTTTTGGCGTGTGCTCCGTGTCGCGGAAGTAGGAGCGGACGCGGTTTTTGAGGTTGACCGCCTTGCCGACGTAGATAATCGTGCCGTCTTTGTCCTTCATCAGGTAGCAGCCGGGGCTTTCGGGCAGCATCCTGATTTTCAGTTCCAGCTTTTCGCCCCAGTCGATTTTTGCCATAAAATACCCTCCCCATAGATGACAAAAGCCGGAAGCCGGACAACCCGTCCGAACCTCCGGCAAGAAAATGCAAGAATCAACAAGTTAGTCGTTCGCCAGACCCCAGTCATCCAGCGTAGACGGAATCTGATGCCACAGCACGGCTTCCACCTTGCCCAGAATCATGTTCCGCGGCACAGCGCCGACGTGCGACGAGCGGCTGTCGTTGGAATTGTTGCGGTTGTCGCCCATCAGGAAATAATGTCCTTCCGGCACGATGTACGGGCCGTAGTCGCTGTACATCCGCGCGGACAGGAACTTCTCGGTGTACTTCACGCCGTTGACGTACAGGTATCCGCCGGAAATTTGAACCGTATCGCCCGGCAGACCCACCACGCGCTTGACAAAATTCGTGCTGCCGCGGTCAGGATAGCGGCACACCACGACATCGAAGCGCTCCGGCTCGCCGCCCAGCACAATCGGCTGATTGAAGAAGTACGACGTGCCGTAATGCAGCTTGCTCATCATCATGATTTCGCCGTTGTGCAGCGTCGGATACATGCTGTTGCCGTCCACCACCACGGGCGAACCCACGAACGCTTTCAGCAGGAGGACGAGCAGCAGTGCGCCGACGAGTGTCGCAATCCACTCAATGGCGTTCTGCTTTGCGGGCTTTTTCACCTTCGGGGTGACGACGTAGCCCTTTTTCATCATGCGCTGCTGCCATTTGGTGTAATACAGGGCGGATTCTTCCTTCTTTTCGGCAGACTCCGGCGCGTTTTCGGGGGAGGAGGGGGCGGATTCCGCCTGTTTGACCTGTTCGGGTTCAAGGTTGGACATGGGGAAAACCTCGCTTTCATGATGCAGAGGAATTGTTTCGCACAATAAACGAATGGGCGGAGCGATTCGCTGCACGTTTCACGTCAGGAAATTTCTGACTTATTCGGCAACCAACTGGTCACCGCATTTCATCAGAACTTCCTCAAAAAAATTCGCCAGAATAGGGGAAAATCCTGCCGAAGCATCAAAAAGTTGCAGAAAGTTTACAAACCGTCAAGCGTCGCCGTTGAGCCAGAAGGCGGGCTTCACCAGCACGGTTTCGTGCTCTTGGTCAATGTCCATCACCATCAGCGACTTTTCGCCCATCACACGCTTCTTCACCGGCTTTGCGGTGGACATCACGAACGTCATGCCGACGACATCGACATTGAACTCGCGCATCAGGTCGACCATGCCCTTCGCCGTGCCGCCGCCTTTGAGAAAGTCGTCCACAATCAGGCACTTCTGCCCCTCCTGCACCGCGCGGCGCGAAAGGCTCATCGTCTCGATATGGCCGGACGACCCGGAAACGTAGTTGATGTTGACCGCGCTGCCCTCGTAGACCTTGGAAGAACGGCGCGCAATCACCAGCGGCACGCCCAGCGCGTTCGCGGTGGCGAAGGCGACGGGGATGCCCTTCGTCTCCATCGTCAGCACAAAATCCGGCGCGGCGGCATAGTATTCCGTCGCCATGATTTCGCCCATGCGGGTGACGATTTCGGGCGTGGAGAGAATGTCGCTGTAATAGAGGAAGCCGCCGGGCAGAACACGCCCTTCTTCGCTCAGCTGCTGGCAGAGGTCGCCGATGAACTTGCGCGCTTCGGGACGGCGAACCTTCGTGCGATAGCGAACACCGCCTGCCGCGCCTGTGACCGTTTCCAGCTCGCCCAGCCCGAAGTGCGTCACAACGTCGCGCAGGATATCAATATCCTCGCTCATGGTCGATTTGGCAGACCCGAAGAGGTCGCAAAAATAGGAAAGCGTGAAGATACGGTTCGGCTTGGCGGCAAGAATCTTCATCATAGCGCTCATGCGCTCGTTGCGGCGGATTTTGTCCACGGGGGTATCGCTCCTTTATCGGTGGTCGAATGCGAATCCCGGTGCACCTGAATCATCCGGGAATCGTATGGAAATGGTACGGTTTTTTCGGGCACACCGGAGCAAATCAGGCAAAATAAAAAATCCGGCGATGCCTGAATCGTATTATAGCACAAATCTACGAATGATGGAAGAGGGCAAAATAAAAAAAGTTCGGTTTTTGTGCAAATGCGCGCAATCATCCGCCGAAGGAGTATTACCATGGACAAAACAGGCAAAATTGCATGAGAAAAGGACAAAAATCAGCCGCTTTCCGTTGCAAAATGGCGAAAATCACCCGAAAGGCAGGAAAAAAATCCGTCCCCCCTTGCATTTTTGGCAGGGAAATAGTATACTTATATTCGGACAAAAAAGAAGGAGGTGGTTCACCTATGAAGTCCGTGAACATCAAGCTGAACCTGATGACCGATGGTGCCAAGTTCGTCCAGATCGTTGGCGCGTATCCGTATGACATGGATCTGCGCAGCGGCCGTCACGTTGTGGATGCTAAGTCCATTCTGGGCATCTTCTCCCTCGACTGGAGCAAGCCTGTGACGATGGAGATTTACTCCGACGATTGCGACGACCTGCTGGCCGAGATCAAGCCCTTCCTCGCGTAAGCGTCAGGGGTCATTCAGGACAATCAGCTGCGGAAAGGTCTGCAATGGGGCAAGTGCCGCCGGCGCGGACTTTCTGCCGACAAGCGCATCCCCTCAGCCTCTGGCGGAGGGGGTGTTTTCGTAAATTCGCGGATGTACCCCAAGCGTGACGGCGCCCGAAGGGGTGGAGGGGGAGCGCGGAAAGCCCCTCCTCGCGTCCGCAGACGCGAAACCCTCTGCGTCAAAAGCGCAATATTATTATGGTAGAAAAAATCCGTAGGGAAGGAGGCTGATGCCGCATGCAGCGCAAAATTATCCCCGATGCCGAGAACCGGCTGCTCATCCTCTATGCCCTCAAAACCGTCGGCGCAATGACCGACCAGCAGCTGCTGATTGTCATGACCGACACCGACTTGATGAACTATATCACCCTCCAGCTGACGATTGCGGATTTGGAGAGCGAGGGCAAACTGCGCCGTCAGGGCGACACATCCGGCGGGACGCTCGAACTGACCGACGCGGGACGCTACCTGCTCAACAGCTTCGAGATGCACATTCCGGTCAGCCGTCGTGGGCTGATTGACAGCGGCGCGGCGCAGTGGCGCGAGCGGTTCGCGGCGGAACAGATGGCGGCGGTGGAGATTTTCGATCTCCCGAACGGCGAAAAAGGCCTACACCTGCGCATCGTCGACCGCCGAAACGTCCTGCTGGACATCACTTTTGCACTGCCGACGGGCAAACGCATCAACTGCCTCCAGCAGCGCTGGCAGCAGTGCATGAATCAGGTCTACCTGCTCCTGCTGTCCACCTTGGGCAGCGGCCACACGCCGGGAAAGAAGCTGCCGGACGGGTGCAGCGTGCTGCAGGTGAGCGACTCGGAGTGGCTGACGACCGCCTGCGACAACCCGACGCAGCCGACCATTACGCTGATGGTGAGCCTGCCGACCGAGGAAACGGCGCATGAATGCGCAGCCGCTTTTCCGACCATGAGCGCTGTCGTTCGCGACGCGATTCTGGCGCTCCTGGACGGCGCACAGCTGCCGTAATGCCGCGCGCCGCACACTTTTCCCGAAAAAAAGTAAATTCCCTCTTGACAAAGCGGTGGAAACGTGGTATGCTAACAAAGCTGGTTCCATTATGGAGAGATGGCCGAGCGGTTGATGGCGCTGGTCTTGAAAACCAGTGATACCGAAAGGTACCGGGGGTTCGAATCCCTCTCTCTCCGCCAGTTTTCTTAACTGCATACGAGCTTGACATGGAGAAGTACCCAAGTGGCCGAAGGGGCTCCCCTGCTAAGGGAGTAGTGTGAGTAATCGCAGCCCGGGTTCAAATCCCGGCTTCTCCGCCAAAAACCCCGGAAACGTTGCGTTTCCGGGGCTTTTCGTATGCTGTATTTTATGCAGTGAAAAAGCCGTGAACGCGCTGACAAAATCCCGCGGGATTCAAACGAATCCTTCACCCAAGATACCCATGAAGAACCAGCGCTCCTCATCGGTTAATCCACAGGCACGCCAAGGTCACCACCACAGCAGCTGCGCAAAGAATCCCCAAAACGATAAACCCCATGCGTTCATCTCCTTCCACCGCGGCGAAGTCCTGTCGGAATAGAATGTGCAGACAGGGAGGAAAATATGCCGTATGGGTGGATTTTTTCCATGGGAACAGGAAAATAGGAGCGTCACGGAAACTTTGGGGGAAGGAAGAAGAGTTCAAGTTAGGTAGTAGAAAGCAACTCTTTCCCGCAAGAAACTTTTGCGGCGGGGGAAGTCCAGAGGGGGCTGCCGCCCAGACTCGACATTCGGCAGCCTCCTCTGGGCGTTCTTTGGTTACTTTCTGTCGCAACAGAAAGTAACAACTTCGCGTCCGCAGACGCGACGGGAGCAGCGAGCAAAACCATGCCTGTTTTCATGAATGCTTCCTCTCCACAGCTTTCCGTGAAGAATCGAAAAATATGCAGTGGACAGCAGCACTTTCAGAAAAAAATACACATATCACCACGCTGGACGCGATGCTTGACCTTGGCATTCTGCGCCTTGCAAGCCGCATCAGCGAGCTGAAGAAGGCGGGTGTCCCCATCCGGCGGGACTGGGCGAAGGTCACAAACCGCCACGGGGAAACGTGCAACGTACTGCGCTACAGCCTCGATGGCAGCCTTGACGTCATCCCCGATAAGCCCGGCGGCGAAGAATAAGGGGGCAGCACCATGCCGATTGTCAACTATGTGCGGGAACATATGCGGTTCATCGAATACGCGTCTGATGAAGGACTTTCGTCCGGAGAACGCCTTGTGTGGTATGCGCTGATGCACATCATCAACGGACGCGCACAAGGGAGCATCTGGCCGGAGGGGTTCATCCGCATTGCGAATGACCGGCTTCTCGCGCTCTGCCCCATGCAGCTGGGCGCCGTCATCATGGCGCGGAACAGCCTCAAGCAGCGCGGCTTAATTGACTTCATCCCCGGCAGCAGGAACAAACGCGCCCCCGCCTACAAAATCAATTTCTTCTCCCCTGAATTTCCGCCCGATTCCCCCGGCAAAGCGGGGAAAGTGCAAAGTTACTGCGAAAATCGAAGTAACTACAATAATAACATGGGGAGTAACTACGATAATAACATAGGGGGTAAGGTGACTGAAAACATCAAAAAGCGCATGGTCGAAAAGGAAGATGCGCTGATTGCCAAGCAGGACGAAGTGCTGAAATACCTGACGGCGGTGATGCGCCGGGAGATGAAGGAATTTGTCGTCGTGACGTGCATGGAGGAGAAGACGGAAGTCATCCCCGGCGAGGGCGGCGGCAAGCCCACCCGGCGCACGACGAAGAAGGAAGAACCGAAGGTCGTCGAGATTCCGGCGCGGCTGTGCGACGCGAACAAGGCGGCGGAGCTGCTGGGCAAGCGATACGGGCTGTTCACGGACAGGGTGGATGTGTCGGGCAGCCTGCCGGTGATTCTGGCGGGAGAGGATGCGCTTGACGACTAATCAGCCGCGAATCTACCTGCCGGATGTCGTCGGGCGTGGCTACGGCGCATTCTGGCGCTTCACGGGGCGCTACCGCGTGTGCAAAGGCAGCCGCGCAAGCAAGAAAAGCACCACGACGGCGCTGAATTTCATCTATCGGATGATGAAGTACCCCGGCGCAAACCTGCTGGTCATCCGCAAAACGTACCGCACCTTGCGCGACAGCTGCTTCACACAGCTTCTCTGGGCGATTCACCGTCTGCAAGTGGAGGCGTTCTGGAGCTGGAAGGAAAGCCCGCTGGAAATCACCTATAAGCCGACGGGGCAGAAAATCTACTTTCGCGGCATGGATGATCCATTGAAATTAACCTCCATCACCGCGCAGAGCGGCGTGCTATGCTGGGTGTGGATTGAAGAAGCCTACGAGATCATGAACGAGAGCGACTTCAACACACTGGATGAATCCATTCGCGGCGAATGCGCACCGCCGCTGTTCAAGCAAATCACGCTGACGTTCAACCCGTGGAATCAGAAGCACTGGCTGAAAGCGCGCTTTTTCGACGTAGAAGACCCGGACATCCTCGCCATCACAACGAACTACCAGTGCAACGAGTGGCTGGACAAGCAGGATTTACGCCTGTTTGAGCGGATGAAAGCGACGAACCCGCGCCGCTACGCCGTGGCTGGCTTAGGGAACTGGGGCATTGTGGAGGGGCTCATTTACGAGCACTGGCGGGAATCCCCGTTCGACCCGGCGGAAATCAGCCGGACGCACACCCTTGAATCCGTGTTCGGCTTGGACTTCGGCTTCACCAACGACCCGACGGCGCTGTTCTGCGGATTGCTGGACATTCCGGCGCGCCGCCTGTACGTCTTTGACGAGCTGTACGAACGGGGGCTGACGAACGACATGATTGCCAAGCGCGTGACGGCGATGGGCTACGGAAAGGTCAGCATCACCGCCGACGGCGCAGAGCCGAAATCCATTGCTGAGCTGCGCGGCATGGGCTTGCGCGTACACAGCGCAGCGAAAGGTGCGGACAGCATCCGCAGCGGTATCCAGTGGATTCAGAACCTCGAAATCATCATCCACCCGCGCTGCATAAATTTTCTGACCGAAATCAGCAATTACACCTGGGCGAAGGACAAGTTCGGCAAGATGCTCGATGGCCCCATTGACGACTTCAACCACCTGATGGACGCGATGCGGTATGGGCTGGAAAAGTTCATTGTGGGGAAAAAGTGGACGTATTGACGGGCAAATCCGCGAAGTCGGCGAACCATTCGAGATAGACGGCAAGAAAGCAGAGTACCCCGGCGAGTTCGGACGACCCGAAGAGGACTGCAACTGCCGCTGCGTCGCGCTGACAAGGGCGAAGTGGGCGCTGGATGCGGACGAGTTGCAGACCATGAAGGACAGGGCGAAGTTCTTTGGGCTGGACAAGGCGGAGAACTTTAAGGAGTTTGAAGAAAAATACCTGAATGCGGGAAAGGTATTGCAGAGCAGAAAAAATGATGGTATAATGAAAACACAGAATAACGTCGTTCGTGATGCGATTGCTTCAGGCAGTGTAAGCACGAAAGTGAACCCTCAAAAGCAAGGCAGACACATCAAGAGCAGTTCAACATACATCGAGGGACGAAGTTATCTGTATGGAACGCTGGAAGATGCGCAGCAACTTGTGAATGCGCTATCGGGAACAGGAACACCACTGTTTGATGATAATGGTGAATGGCTACGCAAAGAGCGAGTGGACGCAGGAAAGAACTTTGGTGTACACGTTTCGCCGGAAACGGGTGAAGAAACGGAAACATCTAAGGGAATGCTGATTTACTCAAAAACAGGAACGCATCTTGTTCCGAGAAAGGAGACACCAAAATGAACCTGAAGCAGTATTATAACAAGCAGGTCAAAATCGTAAGCAAAAGCGGCAAAGTATTCTGGGGAACTGTGAATGATTACTTTTATCCCGAAGATAACGATACGGGCAAAGAAAGCATCGCGATAGACACGCTGGACGGGCAGCTGATTGGGTTCGACGAGGACAGCATTCAGGAAATCAGCGTGGTGCCGTGACAGAAACGGAGGTTTTTCATTGGCAACCTACAAACGCAATGACGAGGAAACGCCAAGCGGTGGCGCATATTCCGAGATTTATTATTTTGACGACGATGGAAACCCGGCTGATGAAGAAGAAGCAACCCGGTGTGTCATCAGAGAATGTGACAAGAACGGTAACTTGCTGAACGAAGTCTGGGGAACTGTCTAACGCCATGCAGAATATTGCAATAGCAAAGAGCCAAGCGAAATGGCGAAGAAAATCAGCTCGATTATTAAAAAGGCGGTGGGCAAGAAATGACGAAAGCCGAATTCATTGCAAAAGCCACGGAGTACGGCTACATGGACGAGGACATCGAAGAAATGATTGAGTTGGTCGAGGATGCAAATCAAGATGGCGTTCCCATGTCGTATGATTATCTCGCAGAAAACGTCTTGGCAGAACAACCCGCATATTAACAAGCACCCTGCTTGATGCACGGTGCTTTTTTGCGTGCGCCCGGCGTCTCACGTTTCTAAAGGGTGAAAGACCCGAATCCGCCCGGTAGCGGGAAGGAGAAAGCCGAAGGCAAGGGAGTCCGTCGTGAGGCGGAATCTGAAGGAAGTCGGATGTGGGAACAGACTAACCACGGGCAAACCTCTGGCCTGACGAACAGAAACCGTATAGAAGGCTATATGCGAGGGTAAGGCTGCTCAACAAGTCGAAGCCCAATAGCTACACGGAATCGCATGTGGTAAATGCGGCAGGTAGATGGAGGGAAAGAAACGTGTGGTACCCGGGGAGGTCTGCGCGGAATGCGCCGAAAGGCGTAACCACAGCTGCAAGGCTGCGCTGAACACGCAGAAGTCAGCCGAAGCCATAGTACCTTGGGGAAACTCAAGGGAAGGGCGGAACCAATACGCGCCGGAGTAACCGAAGGAAGGAGGACGGCATGAAGAACGCAGAAAACGTCAGAAGCTGCCCGCAAAGAGACAGCACGGAATGCGAAGGGTATGCGGGAGCGCAGAGTGCCGTCCAGCCGGGGAACGAAGAAACGGCAGGCAGAAGCCAGAAACTGCTTGAAGCAATCCTGTACAGAGACAACCTGAACAGGGCTTACAAGCGGGTAAAGGCAAACAAGGGAGCGCCGGGAGTGGACGGGATGACCGTAGAAGAAGCGCTTCCATGGCTCAAGGAACACGGCAAAGAAATGACCGAAGCAATCCGAAGGGGAAAGTACAAGCCAACGGCGGTGAGACGGAAGGAGATTCCGAAGCCGGATGGAGGAGTGCGCAAGCTGGGGATTCCAACGGTCAAAGACCGGATTGTGCAACAGGCAATCGCTCAGCAGCTCATGCCACTGTACGAACCGAAGTTTTCGGAAGGGAGCTATGGCTATCGGTCAGGAAGAAGTGCGCAGGATGCCATCTTCAAGATTCGGGGATATGCGGATGAAGGGTATGAATGGGCAGTACAGCTCGATTTGAGCAAGTACTTTGATACGCTGAACCATGAAAAGCTGTTGAACCTTCTGCGGGAAACCATAAAAGATGAACGGGTCATTCAGCTGATTAAGAAATTCCTGAAAAGCGGAGTGATGGAAAACGGCGTAAAGATTGCCACGACGGAAGGAAGCCCGCAGGGTGGCTCGCTGTCACCTTTATTGGCGAATGTGTACCTGAACGAATTTGACTGTGAATACGAAAGGCGCGGCGTGCCGGTGATTCGGTATGCGGACGACATCGTATTACTGTGCAAAAGTCAGAGAGCGGCGGAAAGGCTGCTGGAAAGCAGCATCCGCTATCTGGAAGGGAAGCTGAAACTGAGGGTGAACCGGGACAAAAGCCATATCACTAGGGTGAAGGCGACGAAAAACTTCAAGTTTCTGGGCTTCACATACGGCAAAGGAAAGGATGGACTGTTCATTCGTGCCCATCCTAAAGCCCTGCTGAAAGCGAAGAACAGGCTGCGCGCAATCACGAAGCGAAACCGCGGAGTCAACGTCCGAAAGGTCATGCAGGAAATAAAGGTCTACATGACAGGATGGCTGAACTACTACGGGATAGCGTCCCTAAAGACGAAAATGCGGGAATGGGACGAATGGCTGCGGCACCGAATCCGTGCATACATCTGGAAGCAATGGAAGAAACCGAAGACCAAACTCAAGAACCTCATGAAGCTCGGGGTGCCGGAATACTACGCATATATGGCCGCCAACAGCCACAGAGGCTATTGGTTTACGGTGAACACGGGAGCCGTGACAAGAGGCATAACAAACGAAAGACTCACACGCGCGGGATTCTTTGAACTCTCCCCGGCGTATGAGTCGATTCAGACTGCTTGTATTGGACGCGCCGTGTACCGAACGGTACGCACGGTGCGGTGAGAGGACGGGGGGTTCATCACCCCCTCCTACTCGATTACCGCTTTAGCAGCCAATTCCACTGCGCGATAGGCGGATTGAAAACAAACAGAGTCTTGTGTAAGTTCCTGATGGTCTTCCTGTCGTCATTCTCCTGCAACTTTCCATGGTGAACTGACTTTTTTGGTTATGAAATTACGACTATTATATTATCGCAACCATTTTCATTTCATGATTAGCGATATGAAATATGACGTGAACAAACGAAAAAATCAATTCACGACGAAAAAATGATGCGAACATGCATGTCTGAAATGGTCGATAAATAGCCAAAACGATTGACGAAAGGTGTGGAACCTGATATAGTGCAGATAACGAGGTGAACGAACCTCAAAAGGAGGATGTTACCATGAAGAAAGTCATCAGTCTGCTGCTGACGGCAATGCTGCTGCTGTCGATGCTGCCCGCCACGATGGCGGAGGGCGTGGAGTACATTCCCGCGCCTTACGCGCTTGACGCGGAGAGGGCGGGACCGAAGGCGTATGTCGAGCCTGTGTTCTATGCCAACGGCGAGGGTGAACCGACCATCGGCGTCACCTATGTCGGCGTAATCAAGGCGGACGGAAAGTACTTCAAGGACTCGAACAACAACCACGAGTTGGATCCCTTTGAGGACTGGCGTCTGGATCCCGAAACCCGCGCAGCCGATCTGGTTGCCAAGATGAGCGTAGAGCAGAAGATTGGTCTGTCGCTGGCGCAGATGGTTCTGATGCCCGGCGCGACCACCTACGAAGCGGCGCTGGATGCAGATGGAAACGTGGACTTCAGCAAGCTGATGGTTGTCAGCGAAAAGGTGTTTGACGTTGCGATGGACGATCCGACGCGTGTCAACAACTCAACGGCGGAAATCATCGCCTTCAACAATCGCATGGGCGTTGTCCGCGTGATGTCGGACGTGGGCGCGGGCGTGCTGTACAACAACGCCACGAACCTGACGACCGAATACGCCGCTGCGGCGACGGGCGAACCCTGCATTCCGTTCACCCTCATTTCCAACCCCCAGAAGTTCCCCGGCGAACCCGGCACCATGGGTCTGGCGGCGGCGGTGATGGGCGACGTTGCCAACGGCGGCGACTACAGCCTGATTGAACGCTTCGCGGATCTGGATCGCCAGATTTGGGATGCGAAGGGGCTGGATCGTATGTATGGCCGTCAGATCGACCTGATTACCGACCCGCGCTGGGGACGCAACGTGACAACGTTCACCGAGGATCCCGCGGTGATGGCGAACATCACGGCTGCGCTGGTCAAAGGCTATCAGGGCGGCACCGACGGCTTGCAGCCGAACGGCGTTGGCCTGATCGTCAAGCACTTCCCCGGCGACAGCGCTTCCTATAACGGCTTCAAGTCGCACTACAAGACGGGTCAGTGGCGCATGTACCGCACGGAAAACGCCATGGAAAAGTACTTCCTGCCCGGCTTCCAGGCGGCGGTTGACTGCAAGACGGCGGGCATCATGTCCTGCTACAGCCGTCCCATGCCCATCAATGCCAACCAGACCTACCGCGGCGTGGACATCAATTCGGATTCTGTCGCGACCTCCTATAATGCGACCCTCCTGCAAACCCTGCTGCGTGATACGATGGGCTTTGAGGGCTTCGTCAACACGGACAGCAACATCCTGTTCGATATTCCGTGGGGTGTGGAAGAGCTGACGCCCCTTGAGCGTATCGCTCTGATGTATAACGCTGGTTCCGACATCATCGGCGACTGGTGGGGCAAGCCGATTGATTATTCTCTGGCGCTTGAGGCGTACAGCAAGGGCATGATTCAGGAAGAAGCCCTGACCCGCGCAACGACCAAGAATGTGGTCTCTTTGCTGGAATCCGACCGCTTTGAGAATCCCTATAAGGATTTGCAGACTAGTCTGGCTGCCGAAGCGGCTTATGCGCCCAAGGTGGAAACGCTGGCGCTCGAAATGTCCACGAAGTCGCTGGTTCTGCTGAAGAACCACAATAACGTTCTGCCGCTGAAGGAAACCGGCAAGAAGGTTTTCGTCGCTTCCTTTACCCGCAACGGCGAGGACGACAACAAGCTGGCGAACTGGAACAGAACCCTCACGGAAGCCGGCTATGTGATCGTTGAGAAGGCGGGCGAGGCGGATATCGTTCTGCTGGACGTGAAGCCGGACTTCCCCGCGAATAATGGCTGCATGAACACCCTTGACCTTGTTGAGGATCTTGAGGTCGCGGAGTATGACACCAACACCGGCATGAAGACGGGCGGCATGACGGATCTGACCACCCTGATGGACGTGAAGAAGATTAAGAAATACGCCAAGGCAGTTCATGCAAACGGCGGCGTCGTCATCTGCTCCCTGACCCTCAGCGCACCGTGGATTCTGACCAAGCTGGAACCCTACTGCGACGCGATTCTTGTGAACTTTGCCTCCGTGACCGAGCTGGCGGGGCTGAGCGAGCTTGTGACCATCACGGATCTGCAGCTTCAGGTGCTTTCCGGCGCTATCATGCCGACCGGTAAGCTGCCCGTGACGCTGCCCTCCTGCACCGCGGTTCTCGAGGTCACGGATACCGAGATCGACGGCGTGGTGTATGAGCTGTGCGCTTCTCCCAACGACGTGCCCGGCTATGACAAGGATCAGTACATTGCGCCCGAAGTGCTGGCGCAGTCGCCGTCCGGCAGCTATGCGTATCAGGATGAGGACGGCAATACCTACAAGGTATGGTTCGGTCTGACCTACTGACGCGATTCCCAAATTCCCAAAAGCAATCTGCCTGCGCGTTCTTATCGCGAACTTGTATGATATGCTATTTCGCAGGCAAATGCTGACGAAGGGGGCAATCTTCCCTCGCGGACTCCTTTTCCTCGGTCGCTGCTGATGCGCGACTTGGGCAGCGACCCGTTCTGTGCGCCGCCCCCTCCGAATTCATCGGAGGGGGCGGCGTTTTGAGTGCGCCCGGCAAGAGCAACAACTAAGTGGTGTAAGACCACAACGCGCTCGGCAGCAGGAAGCGTTAGCCGAAGGCAAGGGTGTCCATCGTGAGATGGAATCTGAAGGAAGCCGGATGTCAGCGGAAAATGCTGGCGGGCAAACTCCCGAACCGACGAACAGAAATCACATAGAAGGCCGTACAGGGACGGACGAGTGTGCTAGACAACACGAAGTCCAATGCTGCCCGAATCCCGTGCGGTAAATGTGGCGGTTACGTGGGAGGAAAGCTGTTGCGCTTACCCGGGGAGGTCTTGCAGACGGGAAGTAGGAGAATCCGAAAGCCGCAGTAACAACGAACTGCAAGAACTCAGCCGAAGCCATAGTACCTTGAAATTTTTTTCAATCATGATGATGCTCCTGATTGTCGCATGAAGTAGTTTGTGTCCGCTGGAGAATGGAGAGGAGTATTGTAGCACAAAAGGAAGACGTTATGGTGGAGGTTAGGCGAATTTTGTTTTGGAGTTCGCGCCCTCGCAGGTAGTTTCATTCTCGGCGGGATGGAGGTCTCCGCCGCACACTTTACGCTTGATAATCACAGTTTTTTTCCCCCAATAGCTTTGTACCGCTTAATTAGTTCTTTAGCTAAAAGAATTGCTATTTTTTCCTTTGAATAAGTCATTGCTGATATGCACTGAATTTCCCCCAGTTGCGGATACTTTTTCGTTAATTGCTCAATAGTTATTCCATACAAAAGAGGAAGAACCAGTTTTTGCTTATTTTCGTTTTGTTGTTCCAGAAGTTCATGCAACTCTCGTTCAGTCCATTCACGATCGAAGAACTGTTCGGAAAGTACTATTATTGCAAATTCAGAACTATGTAGACCCTCTATTATTTTTTCTTTCCACTTATCACCCCATGTGATAGCCGTAGAATCATAGAACACTGTAATTCCTAACGTTCTGATAACATCATACAGCTCATTGACATAACTTATTTTGTCGTTTGCTGCATGTGACAAAAACACATCGTATTCTTTCGCCTGTACCTGTATAGCATTCACATTTTCTTCCTCACTTAACAATTCATTAAGATAATCTTGCAATTCTTTTTGGGTAAGCTCAATGTCGCGAACACAAGCTGGTTCTTGCGGGCGATCGTCATCCGCGCCAACTACCGGCGTACAAAAGCGTCGTTTCCTAAAAAGTTCATGCTCACGGCTATTTGTTCCAAATTCTTTTGCCAACATCCGATCCACACTTGACTTCCATTGCTGGAAGTCCATATCAGTGCTGGTTACCCTCCGACTTATCAGAGCAGCTGCCGTTTGAATGAGTTCTTTGTATTTTTCTACTTTATTCATGTTCTATCTCTCCCTGTTATTTATTTGCCTTGGCAAATGCTTTTCTTCGTTCCAGCAGCGTAAGTATCTTTTTCACGCTCTCGGGATTCGCCACCGCCGCCAGCGCATCCACCTGCGCTGCAATCTCCCCATCGATGCTCGTGGGCATGGGGGCGGCGAAGCGGATTTCCTCCGCAAGGCGCTTCATGTCCGCGTCACCCGATGCTGCTAGCGCGTTCGCCCCCTGACCGATGACTTTCCACCCGGCGGTGCTGTCCGCCATCCGCGCTTCGCTCTGCGATACCACCACGTGCGCGGCATCCTTCATCGTCAGGCAGATACCCGTCACGGCGAAAATCAGCACTTCCGCCAGCACCGTCGTTTGCCGCACGCACAGCGGAATTGCCGTACTGCTCGCCGAACGTAAATTCGATATCACTCTCTGATACGATCATAGATGAATCCCTGCTCTCTGTTGTATATCGCATCAAATTCTTCCATGATGCTGTTGTGCTGAAGTTCGCTGATGGTATCCGCCATTTCCGCCTTTATTGCGCCATCCTCAAAGAAAAGGGAGAAGAAACGGATGTCAATCTGGTCGGTATTGGATTCCGGGAATGCCATGTACATGTTCAGATACTGCTGGAGGAAATAATCATGTGTTGTGATGAAAATCTGCACCTTGAGTTTTGCAAGCTGCATCATAGCATCCACCAGCGGGCGAATCATGCCGGGATTCATGTTCGTCTCCGGCTCATCCCAGAACAGCACCGAATTGGCATTCAGGCAGCCATTCCGAATGAGATAGGTGATGGTCGCCAGCTTGCGATAGCCTTCGGAGACAAGCCCCATTTCAAATTCTCCGCCATTTTCTGCACTGAGATAAAACTTTTTATCATGCTGCACCGTTGTCCCGTGGAGAATTTCATCCAAACTGGCTAACACCTGATTCTGCTCATCGGAATTTTTCCCGCGCTTCAGCGGACGATCCAGCAGCTTTGCAAGGTCATAATACGTTTCCTCAAACGCAATATGGTATTCCTCATACAACGACGTGAAATTCTCCGTCGCTGAAATGATTTCCTTCGGGGGAAAATACACCGCCGTATGGTCAGGCGATGCCGTATGCTCCATCTTCGGCAAGATAAGCGTGGCAATTTTGCTTGCTCGATTCCCGAAATTTACATCAATGCTCGTGCCGTTTTCATAGCTCATCGAGGCTGTCATTTGGGCGCTGCCCTGCTTTCGACGCACGAGTCTGCCCAATTTCCCGTTGTCCGGGCGAAATACGCCGCACAGCTTTTCGGAAAACCTGTTAACCGCCGCTTCCTTCGTCTCTGTGGAGTTCCACTGTTCATAGGACTTATGCAGGCTGTACATCAGCTTTATCAGCGCCGTTTTGCCCGTGCTGTTTGTGCCACAAATCACATTGATTCCAGGCGACCACTGAAAATCGGCTTGCTGAAACAGCATAAAATCAGACAGATGCAAGTGGCTGATTTTCACACTCATCCATTCCTTTCCCAAAGCAGTTTCATGTCTGCTTTGCGCAAGAAGCACAGCTTTTCTCCGATATTGTTGCAGGAATGAAACAGATTATCCGCTGCGTCGGATTGCGATTTGCTTCCGCACAACTCGGCGCACGCTGCTGCCGCCGCTTGTACGTCAATCGCTATAACATTGATTCCTGCTATTGTCAACGGTTATTGTCAGAATTTCCGCCCAATTGCAAAAACGTGGCAATGGCTTCTTCATATTGTCCATTTTCGCGCAGCATCACTGCTTGCTGGTACTTTATTTCCATTATGCCCGCAATCTGTGCCTTCGCGCCGCTCTAATCTCCTAACTCCGCAAACGCTGCAACTGCCTCGTCATATAGTAGTAGAACCATCTGGAATGACATAGTTCCAAAACGGAGCGGGGACGTTTTGGATTATCCGCTGGGTAGTAGAACCATCTGGAATGACATAGTTCCAAAACACCACCGGCGGACAACCCATAGGGGAAAATGTAGTAGAACCATCTGGAATGACATAGTTCCAAAACTGGGGTCATGGAGGCATCCGTCGGGTTATTGTAGTAGAACCATCTGGAATGACATAGTTCCAAAACCGTCCGTGAAGTTCGTCCGTTAAATCACGGGTAGTAGAACCATCTGGAATGACATAGTTCCAAAACTGTCCATTGCGCGCTGCGTCGGACAGTTGTGTAGTAGAACCATCTGGAATGACATAGTTCCAAAACCAATCGGCTTTTCCTGCCGTTTCGTGCTGGGTAGTAGAACCATCTGGAATGACATAGTTCCAAAACATTCGCGGTGCATAGCCGCAATTTTGCGGTGTAGTAGAACCATCTGGAATGACATAGTTCCAAAACCAGCCCCAGCCCAATCAGCGCGCCGAAAAGGTAGTAGAACCATCTGGAATGACATAGTTCCAAAACTGGTTAAGCTCCGGACAGCTTCCTGCCTGTGTAGTAGAACCATCTGGAATGACATAGTTCCAAAACCGGGCGGCACGACATGCCCGTGGGAGAGTTGTAGTAGAACCATCTGGAATGACATAGTTCCAAAACTCAGGTGCGTCACATCCGGCATGTCCACGTGTAGTAGAACCATCTGGAATGACATAGTTCCAAAACCGCAGCCAGTGCCTGACGCTTTTCCTCACTGTAGTAGAACCATCTGGAATGACATAGTTCCAAAACTCAGGTCAGCGTCGCTCATGGTGGACTGTCGTAGTAGAACCATCTGGAATGACATAGTTCCAAAACATATCCGTCAGGTCACGCGCGATAATTTTCGTAGTAGAACCATCTGGAATGACATAGTTCCAAAACATTTCCTCCATGATGACTTCTTCCACGCGAGTAGTAGAACCATCTGGAATGACATAGTTCCAAAACCTTCCGGCGCAACTGCGCCATACATATCTTGTAGTAGAACCATCTGGAATGACATAGTTCCAAAACCTCAAATCCATGAGGTAGGAACCTTTCAGTCGTGAGCCGCTGCCACGCCGGATGGTTCTTTTCTTTTTCAGTATATCACAGCTTGATGATTTTGTCATCATAATTCTGATCAATTTGCCACCGAATTTCCTGCTCATGCATCGGAAGTGCTTGATTTTGAAAAATCAGCAACGTTTTTACTTTCGTGTATGCGGCATACTTGATGACTTCCTGCCAATCCGCGTCCGAAAAGTAGTTGTCAAGATTGCAGAGAACCAGCAGTTTTTTCGGCATCCACTCCGCAAGAACATCCAGCAGCTTGCAAATCCGCACCAGCGGTGACGTATTCAGCGGGCAATCCAGCTGTACACCGAACGCTTTGCAAACATCCTGTACCGTCATTTCGTCCGGCGCGATGATTTCCAGCGGGATTTCGCGCGTCACGTCCTGAATGAAATCTGACAGCTCCACCATCTGCTTTTCCCAGCGGACCTGTCGCAGCGGATTTTTGCGAATGAGCTGATTAATTTCCCCGTAAAGTGCCGTCACGATTTTCTTGTTTGCAAAATCAATGTGGAACGGATCGGTAACAACGTACAGCAGTTTTGACGCATCCAGAAGGTCATCGTCCTGCAAGAATAAGAAAGGCTCCAAGGATTCTTCGCCCGCTTCCAGCGCAAGGAAACTCTGCACAACCCGCGCGTACAGGTGCGGAGAGGCAATCTGCATCGAAGCCGCATGGTCATCGACGATTGGCAAATCATGCTCGAAGCTGATGTTTCTCAGTATCAAAAGAACCACAACCTCTCTGTCGTATCCAGCTGTTTTTCCTGCGGGCCGCCCAGCAGATAATCAATCTGGCTGTACTGCTTTTCCGTGATAATCATCAGCTGGATTACGCCTTTTGCTGGCTTGATGCGATTAACGCGCTGTTTAATCAGGTCAGCCGACACCGCATTGACTGCCAATTTGCAGTATACCGATTCCTGCATCATCAGAAAGCCATCCTTGATGAGATCTTTGCGGAATCGCCCGTACGCGGCGCGCTCTTCCGACGTTGTCACCGGCAAATCAAACATCACGATGACTCTCATGGCTCGCATCCTCATAGTGCATCATCATTCCTTCTGTCCACTCCGTCTGACCGTCAAGGTAATCCGTTGTATTGCGCACAAAGCGGGCGATGGCAGTGCTGACATACATCTTTTGCTGCTGATAGCAAATTTCTGTATTCAGGATGTCCAGCAGTTCGTACTTATATTCCTTGTCAAACGTGCGCTCTCCCTGATGCAGCACGACCTCATCCACCAGAAAGCGGAATGGTTCCATCAAATCACAGGAAAGATTGAAACTGTTGTACGAATTCCGATGGTGAATCCCCAGCTGCGTCGCGTAGCCGCGTGCCGTAACTTCCTTATTAAAGCAGGAAAGTAACAGCGAATAGCCATAGTTCAATGCTGCATTACGGTCACTTTTCAAATCGCGCGAAAAATCCTTGCCGAAAATGCGGTTGAAATAGACCTTCGCTGCGTGTCCCTCGCGATTCGTCGCGTCACCGAGGGTAACGCTCTCCGCGAAGGCTGCAATTTGTCTTGCAGCCTCCACGGAAACTTCCTGCATCACGCCCGCCTGATTAAGAATCTTCTGCTGGATGATTTGCTGCCACAGCGCCGCTTTCCGCGTATCACTCCAGTTTGCCTGCGCCATCATCCTTGCCGCTGTATCATGGCTTCCGGCATAGGGGAGTACCTGCCCGCATGGATTCCGCTTTTCATCACAGAAGATGACGTTCACCTTTTCGTGCATCAGTTCGCAGATGAGATACCCCGTCAGTGTGACCATCGTCGTGTCCAGAATCAGCGTGTGCAGTTCCGAAATGTGAACCGTCCGCACCTCATCGCCGCGAATGATGAGAAAACCGTCCTTATACGTCAGCTTGCACGGGCTTTGAATCACGACGGTTCGGAATCCGGCCATAGCTTCGTCCTCTTCTCGCGCAGTCCTGTGATGGACTGGTCAATCAGGGTAATATGTGATAAATTCAATACTTTGTTTGTAATTCTTCCTTGATTATCACTCAATTCCTTTCTTGACAGTGCTGTTTTATACATGGCATATTGCCCGTTGACCGCCATTACTTTCATCGTTTCAACAATGAAAATACATTTTTCTTGGAAACACAGGGTATCAAAATCAATTACTGACATGCGCTTTGCCACGCCATTGAAAATTGGATATTGTTTCTCCATCTTTTCTATCAGAAGTGAAATCAGCGTGTTTAGATGCTCTTCGTCATCTGGCTGCAACTGCTTAGGCGCTTTATACAGCTTCCAAAGCGTGTGATGCAGATATGTCGGAATAAACAACTCACGCGCATTGTACATCTCGCTGCAGCTTCGCAAAAGAAGTTCGCTGCCCTCGTACTCAATACGCTGATTCATCAAGATCTTCGGGCGAATGATTTGAACTCCCGGATAATCTTTCTCCAGATAGTCCACCAGCACTTTCGGATTCTGCTCAATTGCTTCCGCCAGATAAATCGGCACATTCACCAGCTCACCAACGCGCTTTTTGCCCTTTTGATAGCTGATTGCCGCAATATATGCAGGATATTCCTTGTTATATCCGCCATATTTCATGGTATCCAAGTCTTTCTTCAAACACAATTTAGCTTTTACACTCCCGGCACGGTATCGTGATTCATCATAGATAGCACCAGACTTCTGCCGTTTCAAGAACACCACATGCCCATCATGGTATCCCCAGACTGCCTTCAAGTAGCAAATTTCCTGCTGGGCATTTCGGATGATTTCCCTGGTATCCGCATCCACCTGATCCCGGCTGAATCTCGCCAGTATCATGCCGTGCTTCGAGCTTAAATCAACCTTGTCATCGTCCTTCTTTGCTCCCTGCGCCTTTCTGAATCGAATCGCCGCGGACGACTCATTGTCGAGCCACGGCATAAAGCGCTCCACGAAGTTCCCCATTGTTGCCGCAAGAAATGCGTCATACGCATGATGCATGTCGTTCAGCTCACGAATCTTGTAAAGCCCGTACTGCTCCCGCAGCTCCGAGGACAGCCCCGCCTTGATGCCGCTCACATGCACATCCGGATAATAGCGCTTGAACAGCTCCGTCACGCACTGCACCATCTGTCCCGTTTCCACCAGCTGCCGTGCGACAAACTTTTGCTTGTCATCAGCGCTTACCATACTGCGCGTCAGATTCTTGAACTTTTTTTCGCCCATGAATCCCTTTTGGCGCAGATAATTCCACCACGGGCGCTGTGAATCCCGAATGCTATCCGCCAGCAGAAGGTTGTCTGCCTTGCGCTGATTTTCACCTTTCAGCACCAGTGCGCGGTTTTCAATCGAATTGTCCACGATATAGCATCGCGGCAGAATATGATCAATTTCCGTTGTTGCCGAAAGCTGGTCAAAATCAAGCGGCTTGCCGCTGTAAAGCGATTTCCCCAGCTGCAGCAGATACAGGTACTGCTGGTCATCCAGTTTCTTTTTATCCTTGCAGTTTTTCAGTACTTCCCAGCACTCTGACGGCACTTTCTCCGCTGCCTTATCTTCCGCCAGTTCTTTATACATCTGCTCCACTTGGTTCAGACGTGACTGCGTGCGCTGTTTCTTTTCATCCGGCGTTTCTTCGCGCGTGTTTTCCAGATAAATGGCGTGCGGATGGCAGCCCTGATGCTCAATCAGTTCCTTCACAATGCGCACTGCCGTCCAAATTCCGCGTTTCAGTGCCGGAGAAACCTGCAATTTCCGAATCTCGTCGTATTCGATTTCCTCTTTCGGTTCGCCCAGTTCCATCAGCCGCTCTTTTGCAATCTTCTCTTGAAAATGGTATTGCGGATTGTTCAGCAACTGCATGAAGTTTTCATTCGTCGCGCGCAGAACTTCCATGATTGTTGCCGGCTGATTCTCATATTCACCCAGCACACCAGTCAGCAGCTTTTCGCTCAGTCGTCCCCAGCCCGTATAGCGCCGCTGCACCAGAAAATTCAGCTGCGTATCCGTTATGTCCGGATATTTTTCTTGAATCAGCTTCTTCAGGATGCTGCGATCCTCAAAGATGGTACTCCAGCGCACTAGCGTTTCCAGCTGCTCCGTCGTCTGGTCGTTCACGGTGAATCCGTGCTTCTCCAAGTCATACCGTGTGCGCAGACTCGCCGTGAATTTCCCCGGCTCCTGTGTGCCGGAAATATCATTCTCTGTAACATCCACATACGGACTGTTCAGCTGAAGCCACTTCGCGAATGTTTTGTAGGAAACCGATTTATTCTTTGCAAACAGTTCATCCAGCATCCGCTGTTTCAGCTGAACATCACGAATCAGATTGCCCTTTACGCGGACGCGGTTCAGCTCATTCAGCATAAGGTACTCTTCATACAGCAGGGAATGCAGCGGCAGCACGTCCTCTATCGGCAAATAGGTGCACTTGTTTGTCAAGTTTGCTATGAACCCTTCCGCCGTTGCCGTCTGATTCACCACATCAAAGAAATTCCACGGATAGGCGGGCTGGGTCATGTCACGCACAATCCACTTCTGGAACGGGCTGTTTTTATCTTGATACAGCGGACCGACATAATACGGCAGACGGAACGTGCAGATGCTGAGGATTTTCTCCCGATTTTCCCGCAGTGTCGGATAATACTTTCCTTGCGCATCGAGAATTTTCACCAGTTCTTCCGCCTGAATCTGGTTCGGGATTTGACCGTTCAGATTGATGCGCTGCAGCGGCAAAAAGCCGTTCGGCTCATCTATCGCTTCAAGCATCGGCTGTGCGGCTGCCGCTGCTTCGGCATCCTTATTGCCTGTCAGCATAGCCTTGAGCACCTTGTAAAACTCATCTTGTGTGCAGCGTTGCAACTTCTCTTTTTTGAATTTTTTCGGTTTGCGCAGGTGATCCGTATATGCCGCATAGCCTTTTGCGTTTTCATCATCACGAAACAGTGCATAAAACTTATCCGGCTGATAGGCTTTTACCCATGCTTTCAGTTTCTCCAAGTCACGCCCGTGCTTCTCATAACGCGCTACCATCGTGTCGGAAATCGTCTGCCCGTTTTGACGAATTTCCGCAAACAGCTGCCAGCGATACAATTCCAGCATCAGAGCAAACACTTCCGCCTGCGCTTCCGTCATCCCAGCAAGATATGTTTCTTCCGTTTCGCCCTCAATGGCGCCTAAGGAGGTTTTTTCTGGTGCATCCGTCTGACTTTCATAGCCAATCAGCGCTTTCAAAGAACCTTTATAGCCCAAAAGAAGTGACGCAAGTGCTTGTGCAGCCTCTTTGCTTTCTTTTTTCTTGCCTGCATACAGCAGCTTCTGAATCTGTTCCTTGCGCGCCATGCCACGGAGCGAGTGATTTTCCATCGCGTGACAGATTTCCTTTGCCGCATTTTCTGCCGGCGCAAGCCCGCAGACGAAACTTTCGGGGTCTGTCAGCAATTCCAGCAGCTCCTGCATCTTTTGCGGTGCTTCCGCACCGATGTCAGACAGCGTTTGCCCTTCCATCAGGAAATGCCCGCGATATTTGATGATGTGGTGCATCGCCAGATAGACGTAGCGGATGTCCGCCTGCTTTGTGCTTTTCACCAGCTCATTGCGAATATGATAAATCGTCGGCAGCGTCTCAACGGATACTGTTCCATCTACAAACAGTGCTTTGGGCAGCTTAGCATAAAACTTCTCATACTTGCTGTCCTCTGCCCATAAGAATGATTCATTCATCCGAAGAAAAAACGCTGGGTCTGCCGCACACACATCCGGCGCAACCAGTGCTTGCAGCAATTTGATGCGCTTGCGCCGCCGCACCAGCCGACGCCGCGCTGAACGCTTCTGGCGACGTTCTTTCGCCGTCTGCGCTTCCTCAAACAGAACCGAACCGTATGTCGGCCGCTTGTGGAAGCGCAGCAACCGTCCTTTTTCGTCCGTCATTGCGTATCCAACAGAACTTGTGCCAATATCCAGCCCGATATTGTAGACTTCTTTCATGATGGTGCGCCTCTTTTCTTTGCTTTGTCGCTCTATGAATCGCTTTTGCAAACGCTTGAAGTGTTTCCCACACGATATGCGCACTTATGAAAAAAGCCGCTTTCGCGGCGGAGCCTCTAAAAGCTCGCAAACGGTGAGGGAAACTCCTTGGTTTTGACTCACTATACCATTCCAGATGGTTCATTTTTATTATATGGTACTTTGTGCATTCTGTCAAGTGGTTTTGTGAGTTTTTTTGTTGCTTTTCATACTGAACGCATGGGGTGCTTTCGTTCCACATCTTTTCGTGACAAAATTATGCAATACATTATACACTAAAATTGCCACTCTTTCTGTAAGTGCAATGTTACTGATGCGCAAAAACGGACATACTCATCACTCATCTATTGAAAAAACGGACAGCTGGCGTAGAAATAATATTGAAAAGCCGGACAGACTATTGTATAATCATCATGGAAAATAGGGCAGGGAAGCTTTCAGATGATTGCAAGAAAGATTGAAAAGGAATTGCAGCGCTTTCATGACGCGCACGAAAAAAAGGCGCTGCTGATTACTGGTGCGCGTCAGGTTGGCAAAACCTTTATCATTCGCGAGTTTGGCAAGCAATATGAGTCTTTTGTGGAAATCAACTTCTATGAAAATAAAGCCGCGCAGTCGCTGTTTAAGAGACTATCCCATCCTTTGTGTAAACCTCGAAAGTAGTGTATAATAGAAGCACGAGAATGGAGGTTTTCATATGGCAAGAAGGAAACGCACCACGGAAGAAAATGCCCGCAGGGAAAAGATTCGTGAGCTGCTGCAGCTGGCGAACATCGGCAGCATGGACGACATCCAGAGGCTGTTCAAGGAGACGATTGCCGAATTCATGGAAAACGGCCTCGATGCGGAGCTGGACGACGAACTGGGCTACAGCAGGTACGACTACAAAAACAAGAACACAGACAACAGCCGGAACGGACACAGCAGCAAGACCCTGCGCACCAGCTTCGGCGATGTGGAGGTATCTGTCCCGCGGGACAGACAGGGGGAGTTTGAGCCGCAGCTCCTGAAGAAGAATCAGACCAGCATCAGTCAGGACATCGAGGAGAAGATCCTGTCCATGTACGCCAAAGGCATGACCACGTCGGATATTGAGACCCATATTCGGGATATCTACGGCGTAGAGGTGTCCGACACGACCGTAAGCCGTATCACGTACAAAATTCTCCCCATCGCAAAAGAATGGCAGCAGCGGCCGCTGGAAAGCATCTACGCGGTAGTTTTCATGGATGCCATCCACTATCATGTCCGCAGCGAAGGTCAAATCGTGAAGAAGGCGGTGTATATCGCCATTGGCATTGATCTGGATGGTAGGAAAGACGTTCTGGGCATGTGGGTCGGTGAAAATGAAAGCGCCAAATATTGGGCAACGGTGCTAAACAGCCTGAAAAACCGGGGAATAGAGGACATTTTCATCGCCTGCACGGACAATTTAACCGGCTTTTCCGCTGCCATTGAAGCTGTTTTTCCCAAGACGGAAATTCAGAACTGCATCATCCATCAGCTCCGCAATTCCAGCAAATATGTGTCCTACAAGGACATCAAGGCGCTCATGGCAGACCTGAAGGCGGTCTACGCCGCAGTCGATGAGTCTGCTGCTTTGGACGCTCTGGATGCTTTTGCGGAGAAATGGGACAAGAAATATCCGAAGATTGCTCAGTCCTGGCGGGAGAATTGGCCGAACCTGAGCACCTACTTCAAGTACCCCCAGGAGGTGCGCCGCCTGATCTATACGACCAATGCGATCGAGGGCTTTAACCGGCAGCTCCGGAAAGTGACCAAGGCCAAATCGGTGTTCCCTACGGATGACAGTCTGCTGAAAATGCTATATCTGGCCATGACGGATATTACGAAGAAATGGACTGGCCGGCGGCAGGACTGGAGCATGATCCATGCGCAGCTGGCGGTGTTCTTCGCCGACCGTATGCCGAACTGACTGGCTGCATGCCGGGATGTCAAGTGCGAGATGAACGGAGGTTGACGTTTCCGCCCTTGACATCCCCTCGAAACGCTGTTATTTTATAAACTATGAATGAGCAAATTCCAAAAAGCATCCAAGCTTTTCTTTGAGCATAGCGCTGAAGCGCACCCTACGCCTGCAACAGACACTCTCGAAAATAGGCAAAGCCTTTTTCAAAAACGCCCCTATAATCCGGAAGCGTGCAGCAAAGGAAATGCACAAGCGAAAGAAGCAGCCACATTCTTTCGATGCCTCGCTGCTTCCGAAGCTGGCATTTATCAAAGGCGAGTTTCTGCTTGCAGTTTCTGAAAAACACCTCAATGCTCCAGCGCTTTGCATACATTTCGAGGATTTCCTGCGTGGAAAGATTCGTCTGCGTCGAGATAAACACTCGCAGTGCATCGGGACTTCCAAAGTACTTTTCCGAATAGCACAGCAAAACAACCGCTTTTTCGCAGTCGCTCACTTTGCCCTCATACCGATACGCATAGAAGCGCCGATGGCCAACGGTCACGAGGCTGACATTCGGATCATCTTTGCGGATGGCAGGGGCAAATGCTTTTGCCTGCTGTCGGATTTGGCTGGGGTAGATGATGCGGCTGGTGCGCAATGCGCCGGACAATCTCAATCTTGGAACGCGACTTGTCATACAGCACCATCGCGTAGTTCAAAGAGAGTCCATTGCAGGACAGCATCACACCAACCGCCTGATGCCCGTAATCGTGGCACTTTTTCAAGTGCGACATGTGGTAATACGCCGCTTCAATGGGGTGCAACGCCTGTGACGAAGGCGCTGTATGCGAAGCAATCGTATCGTCCACGATGCAGAAAACGGGCTGTCTGCTTTTGCGGGATTCGTGGTAAACCGTATCAACAACCTGCTTTCTGAATGACCGCTCGACTTCGAGGCTGTCCCACTTCCCGTCATTCAGAAAATGGGCGACGGAGGTTCTGTGCTTTTCGCTGAAATACTTCGTATTGGCTATTTTCCCATGATAGCCGGGCATGAAAACCGAATGGATGATTGTCATTATGTGTTCCATGTATACATCGGACAGAATTTTTCTGAACCTCAGCTGGTTCAGGCTCTTGCAAATTTCTTCCGATTGCTTTACAATGTACTCATGAGACATCTCCTTTCGTGGTGGACGTTGAGTGGTGTTGGTATCTTCATTCTACCACCATAGAGAGGAAATGTCTCTATCCTTTTGGTTCCCTTTTGGAATTTGCTCGTTTATAGTTATAAACAAGGCGGCAGCAGCTTGCGCCGCTCCCGTCTTGCATAAATTTTGCTCTATTTGCACTACGTTTTGCAGTTTACACAGAATTCGGGATTGACCTGGCTTTCTTTTTGCCCATAAGTACCGTCAAACGTACCAGTGTTGCGTTTTAGACAGCTGTCGGGAGGGGAGAGCAGCCTCGCCTCTTGGCAGCTGTTTTTTAATACTGGCAGATGAGCCGTTCCAGCTGGTCTGCGGCTTGCTGACGCATGTCGGCGTTGCTATGACCGTACACGTCTAACGTGAAAGCGACGGTTGCGTGCCCCAATGCTTCGGAAAGCGTCTTGGGGTCAACATGGCTTTGCAGGGAAAGTGTGGCGTAAGTATGACGCACATCATGGAAGCGGACTTCCGGGCGTCCCATTCGTTTCACAATCGCCTTGAAATGGACGTACAGCGTCTTGAAGCGGACAAACATACCGTTCGAGCGGGTGAAAATCATATTGTACTCGTTGTGCCAGCTGCTTCCGGCGCGCAGATGCATCTCGTTCTGCTTGCGCTTGGCTTCGCGAAGAACATTCAGGGCGGTTACAGTCAGGGTGATGGTGCGCTCTTTGCCGTTCTTTAGCGGCGTGTACATCATCTTGCCCTTGTCGGGGCCGGATGCGATGCGCATAAACTGGCGATAAATCCGAAGCGTGTGCTTCTCAAAGTGTGTAAACAGCTGATGTATCCCCAAAAGAAGACACGACAGTGCCATAATTGTCGGAATGCAAAGCAAAGCCCCCTCCAACGCATCTCCTCGCAACCGCAGGGAGAACACGCTGAAGGGGGTATTTTCAATGATCTTCATCCGGAACCACTGCCAGCGCCGTCAGCACAAACACCTCCGGTGCGCCAGCTGCTCGAAGCGCGCCCGCACATGTTTCGGTTGTCGAACCGGTGGTATACACGTCGTCAATCAGCAGAACTGGGGTCGAAATGCGCGCGGCGGCAGCAAACGCGCCGTGCAGGTTCTTCCGGCGCTGGGCGGCGTTCAGCCCCTGCTGGGTTGCGGTTTCGCGCGTGCGGATCAGCAGAGGCTGGCAGGGTAAATTGCGCCGCTGCGCAAAGGCCTCTGCCAGCAGTCGACCGTGGTCAATGCCGCGCGCGTCAAGGTGCTTCTTCGTCATCGGGACGGAGGTGACGACCGTGTCCGGCGGCAGGACAAAGGGACACGCGGATGCCATGCCGTCCGCCAGTACCTGCGCGCATTCGGCGATGCCGCTGTATTTGAGCATCAGCACCAGCTGCCGCGCAATGCCGTGGTAGCCCCACACAGCGGCGGCGTTCGGCGCAAGCGCATCACTCGGCAGGCGCAAATCATCCAGCACAGCGAGGCAGACCGGACAAATCGCGTTCGGCAGGGACAGCGCGCCGCAGGTCAGGCAGAAAACGTGCTGCGGAAACAGCGCATCATCCGCATCAGTCAAAAGGCGGGTGAAAAACGCGCGAAGAGCGGGCAAAAGCGGCATGAAAGCACCTCACTCCTTCCCCAATTCCTCCTGATGCAAATCAATGGTGACGCTCGTGCCCTCCCCAATGCGGGAGGACAGCGACACACGGCAATGGAGCATTTCGGCGGTCTGATGGACGAGGTACAGCCCCAATCCGGTGGATTTCTGCCCGCCGCGCCCGTTGTAGCCGGTATATCCCTTCTCGAACACGCGCGGCACATCCTCCGGTGCAATGCCGATGCCTGTGTCCGCCACGATAATCGCTGGGGCGCTGGTCACGCGGATGCTGACACGGCCGCGCTCGGTGTACTTGACAGCGTTGGACAGCAGCTGGTGGAGAATGAACAGCAGCCATTTGCTGTCCGTCAAGGCGCTTTCGGCGGTCGGCTCGTACTGCAGGCGCAGCTTCTTGCGGATGAGCAGGGGCGCAAAGTCGCGAATCGCCTGCCGAATGAGCGGGTCAAGCGGCACACGCGTCAGCACAAGGTCTTTCGTCGGATTGCCCAACCGCGCGTAGCTTAACGCCATCGTGACGTACTGCTCCATTTGGAACAGTTCAGCCAGCATGGCGCGGTTCTCCGGCGTGTCCTCGCTCTGCAATTGCAGGCGCATCACCGACAGTGGCGTTTTGATTTGGTGTACCCAAGCGGTGAAGTAGTCCGTGCTGTCCTGCCGATAGGCTGCCAAGTCCGACTGCGCGGCGCGGATGTCGTGCAGCAGCCGCTGCATAATCGCCTGATCATCCGCTTCAGACAGTGTGCGCGGCGACGGCAGTTCATCCAGCAGAAGATGCGGCGCATTCAGCACATGCGCACGCGCCTGATGCGCCCGGCGATAACGCACAAAGCCCCAAATCAGCGCAATCAGCCCCATTACCGCGCATAGCGCCGATGCGTACGCGACCGGTTCGGTCGGCAGATGATACAGCGAGAGCACCAGCGCAAATGTGCCCGCGAACAGCGCCAGCAGCCCCGCCAGCGGCAAATGCTCCCGCAGATAGCGCCGAATCATACGCTGCCCTCCTGATTCACGGCATACCCGCTGCCTACCTTCGTGACGATGAAGCCCGGCAGTCCCGCCGCGCTAAGTTTCTTCCGCAGGCGGTTGACATTGACGGTCAGCGTGTTTTCCTCAACGTACTCGTCCATCTGCCACAGGCGGGTCATCAGCGTTTCGCGGCTGACGATGCGCCCGCGCTGCTCCATGAGTGTGCGGAGGATAATCAGTTCATTGCGTGTCAGGGGGATGCTCTGCCCATGGATGGAGAGGGCTGCACTGTCCAAATCCAGCACGGCCTCCCCGCAGGCGAGGATATTGCCCGTAGCCGGCATGTCATACGCGCGGCGCAGGACGGCATTCACCTTTGCTGCCAGCACAGCTGGGTCAACGGGTTTGGCAATGAAGTCGTCGCCGCCCATGTTCATCGCCATGACGATGTTGAGGTTATCCGACGCGCTGGAAAGGTAGACAATTGGCACGCTGGTGATGCGGCGCAGCTCCTGCGTCCAGTGATGACCGTTGAAGAAGGGGAGCATCAAATCCATCAGTACGATTTGCGGCTTCCACTCGGCAAACTCCTCCGTCACATGGCGGAAATCGCGGACTTTCTGCACCTCGTGTCCCCACGCGGTCAGCACCTGCGTGATGGCATCAGCCAAGGCAGCGTCGTCTTCGACTAATAGGATGCGGTACATGCGAGTCATCTCCCTGATGATGTAGTTTGGTGTTGGTGTGGTCTGTTCCCGTACCCGTCAGTCGCTTCCCTCCGCACTTTCGCCCGCCAGCGCATCGAGAATTGCCTGCAGCCGCTTTTCCCCGATGCCCTTGACATTCCGCAGCTCCTCCAGATACACGAACGCGCCGTGTTCCTCCCGGTATGTGACAATCCGCTCCGACAGCACGGGGCCGATGCCCGGCAGGGCGTCCAATGCGGCAGCGTCGCCGGTGTTCAGAATGGAATCCGGCGGAAGTGTCGCTCTCGGTACGGTAGTTGTTTCTGCTGCTGGCGCTATCAGCGGATTCGTCGACTCATCATCCAGCGAGTCAGTGATTTTCGTTTGCAGCTCTGCTCCGATGCCCTGGACGTTCCGCAAATCTTCCGGGTACACGAATGCGCCGTGTTCCTCCCGGTATGTGATAATCCGCTCCGACAGCACAGTACCGATACCCGGCAGGGCGTCCAATGCGGCAGCGTCGCCGGTGTTCAGAATAGAATCTGCCGGAAGTGTCGGCACAGGGGCAAGCGAGAATTCGTCGCCTTTTGACGGATAGCACTTCGGAGCGGAATGGACACGGACAGGGGCGGAAGCGTTCCATAAGAAGCAACCGAGGCTTGCAAGAAGGGTCGCTGCATACAACAGCAGAAGCAGCTTTCGCACGCCCTGCCGCCATTCGCGCACAGCATCCCCCTCCGTCCAGCTTGTCGTCAGGGACATTGTAGCATACTTGGAACGGATGGACAAGTGTGCGCGGCAGAAAAAAATAGGCGCAGCATGGGAAGGAAGATTCCATGCTGCGCTGGGGTGGCTGCTGCCTTCAAATGCAGTTTTCTTTAGAGACAGGAGATTTCGCCTGCGGGTGTGCCCTGCGGTTATATCCCCAGCGAAAATCCGCCTTGTATAAGGTAGAACAGCGCCACGCCGTCTATTGCGACGGCATCGTGCATTGCGTCGTAGCGGGTCAGCGCGACGGTGTGCACCGTGCCGTCAACATCTGTGAATGTCCACACGGTGTGGGGGGCGTCGGCAGCAGTCCAGCCGTCGGGGAGACGGCCGGACATCGTGACCATCATCAGCTGATTGTAGGCAGCGGAAAAGGCAGTGTAATCCGCAGATTCGCCGTTTTTCATCAGCGTAATATCGTAGACCTGATTCCCCTCGTCATCCGTGACAAGGTCGTTATTCTCGGCAACCTGTTCGGTGCGTGTGATGACCCATGTGTCCACGCCGTCCGCCGTTTCACGCGAAAGGGACGCAAGATTTCCCAGCGCCGTCAGCACCGGGTAGCGCGTAATGGTCTCCTGCCAGTCTGCGTTCATGACGCCGCGCAGCAAGAGCGTGCTGCAGCGGTAAATGCCGCCATTGTAGAGCACATAATCCACCAAATCGCTTTCCTGCTCGCCGATGACGAGGGTGATCGTGGCTTCCGGGTAATCGGTCGTAGCGTATGAGCCAGTCGTACCGACTGCGCCGATTGTGCCGGCGGCTTGGTGCAGGCGGATGACGAGGCGGGGCGTGTCCAGCCCGTAGCGTGCGATGCTCTCCGCCGTCGCGTCGGCAATGTACTCGCCCAGGCGGATGTTTGCTGCCGACTTGCGAAGGGTGTTCATGGCAGTGCCGTCCGCCGGGTAGGACACCGGGGTGGTCAGCATCCAGCGGTCTTGCGCGTCCGCGTTCGTGATAGCGCCGTTCAAGCGCCATTGCTGGGTGATTTCGCCCTCCGCGTTCAGCAGCGTGATTTCATCCAGTCGGTCGGCGTGAATCGTCAGCTGCTCGATGCGGTGGAGCGAACCGCGCGTGACGTAGCATTCCTCCGCCAGACCGCGGCTGACGGACAGCAGGCGGGTATCGCCGTCCAGCTGCGCGTACTGCCAGCTGTTTTCGTACTGCGGGGCGCTGCCGATGCGCAGGGTGTGGCTGCTGCCGTCCGCAAAATCCACGGTGACGACGCTCTCCGGGTCATCCAGCCCGAACGCTGCCCACTCCTCATCCGTGCCGTTCCAATCGTCGCTGAGTATCTCGGCGGTCACGTTCTTAAGCCCGGACAGGAGCGTGGCGGCAATGTCCGCATCCACCGTGAAGGAATTTTCGCCCTCCAGCACCAGCGCGCCAGATTCCGTCTGCACTGCCGACCATGCGTCCTGATTGCGCACGGCAATGCGGATGCGGGTGATATCCGCCGATTCCACCGCCCAGAGGGTGATTTCCTCATCCTCATGCGCGGATGTTTCCGGCGCGGGGGCGGGCGTGCGGGCGAAAATCAGCAGACACGCCGCCGCCGCGACCAGCACCACGGCGAAAATCAGCAGGAGGATGCGGCTGTGCCTGCGCGCGGCATGTTTCTTTTTCGGGACATTTTGCATGGCTTACAGATTCCTCCGTGGAAGCAGGATGATGACCGCCGCCAGCAGCACCAGAATCGGCAGCCCGACCAGTACGACGCTGCCCAATGACAGCGCATTGACGGACAGCCCCGGACGCAGCGCCGTTTTGACCATGATGCTGGTGTCAATGCTGTCATCCCCGGTCAGGAAGGATACAGCGCGCACCAGAAATTCCTCGCCGTCGGTCATGGTGAAGAGCTGTTCTTCGGTCAGCAGGGCGGAACTGCCGATGATGAATGCGCGGCTGACGTCGCCCGTGTCGGTGAAGCGCTTGGCTTGCAGCGCGAGCGCGAACGGTCCGGTCTTGTCGCTGTCGGACTGGGTGATGCTCAGGCGCGATGCGGTTGTATCAACCAGATAACTCTTGGCGGATGTTGTCAGCACCGCGTCCACTAGCAGGGAATTGTCCGATTCCGGCGAAGGGTCGAAGCCGCGGCTGGCAACCATGAGCATCGCCGTCCGCCCGTTCAGCATCATGTCCAGTGTCACATCCGTCGCCTGCATTTCTGGCAGCAGCGCCAGACGGTTGTTGTTGTAGAACGTGTCGGTTTCATCCGGCGACGCCATCACCAGCCCGCTTTCCGGCAGGAAGCCGTAGGAGCGCAGCAGGGACAGCACGTTCGGCATATTCTCAATCGGGTCGGTATAATCGCAGCTGAACAGCACTGCGCCGCCACCCTGCACATACGCGCGGATGATGTCCATTTCCGCGTCGGTGTAGTCCTTGACGGGCGAAAGAATGCACAGCACGTCGCCGGATGCGAATGTCATGTCGCTGAGCTTCTCGAACGCGACGTCGTAGTGGTTGTTCATCAGCAGGGTGGTAAAGGCGGACAGGGAGTCTTCGCCCAGTTCGCCGTGCCCCGTCGCGATGTGCAGCGTCGGCACGGTGTCGCGCGTGACGTAGGCGATGGCGGAGGTAATCTGCTGCTCATACGCCAAGCCGGAGACGTTGTAGCTGCCCGAATCGGTATCGACAGAGAGCGTTACAAAATCCGTTGCGGTCAGCACGCGGTAGCGGTCGGTTTCCTCGCAGTAGACGATGAGGTTCTGCGCGGAGACGTTGGTGGTGCTGCTGGAAAAGCGGGTCAGCAGCAGGGGATTCAGGCTCGGCGGGGTTTGCTCCCACGTCACCATATCCGACGCGGCGCTGTAACGGTTGAGCAGCTCCAGCAGGGGCTGATCCTCCTCGCCGCGCTCGAACAGGGCGTAGATTTTCACCGGGCGCTTCAAGTCGTGCAGAATCTGCTTCGTCGTTTCGCTCTGCGTTGTGACGGCGTTGAAGGAGAAGTCGCCGCGCCAGCCGTAGCGCGTTTCGAGGTTCGTCGCTGCGAGATTGATGAGAATCAGCGCGGCAATGACCAGCGCGACAATGGCGGTAGACATGGCACCGTACCGCAGGCGCGGGCTGATGGTGAACTTCCTGTGCGCGGATTGTTTTTTGTTTCGCATTCTTCGTCACTCTCCCCGATAGCGCCGGGCATCCAGCGTATGAATCGTCAGCAGGAGGAACGCCGCGGCGAAGGTGACATCGTAGACGACGCTTGCCGCGCTGAGCTGCCCCATCAGGAATGGTTCAGCCCGCTGATAAAGGCTGAAGAAGGACAGCACGCTGGAGAAGAAGCTGCTGTTGACGGCGTTTTCCAGCAAGTCCAGCATCCAGAGGACGAAGTTCGCGCCGAACGCAAAAACCGCCGCCGTCACCTGATTTTTTGCGCAGCCGGAGATGAACAAGTCCAGCGCGAGGAATGCGCCGCCCTGCAAGATGAAGCCGAGGTACGCCACCGCCATTTCCGCCGGGTACACACGCCCATAGACCGCCACGACCGCAACGAAGCCGAGCGTCAGCACGACGGTTGCCGCCATGACGGTATACGCCGCGGCATACTTGCCCAGCACCATGCCGGACAGGGAAACCGGGCTGGTGAGCAGCAGCTGATCCGTGCGGCGCTGACGCTCTTCCGCCAGCAGCCGCATCGTCAGCACCGGCGAAAGCAGCATCCACAGGTAACTCATCTGCCCCACGAACGTCGGCAAGTCCGACGACCGCGCCTGCATAATCTGCAAATAAAACATCACCGAGGACAGAAGCAGGAACACGCCCATGAACACATAGCCCGTCGGCGTGAGGAAATACGCCTGCAATTCTCGTTTCCAGATGGCACGCATAGTAACAAACAACCTTTCCGGGGGACAAGGGGCGTTGCCCCTTTGAACCCCAGCAGGGACGCTGTCCCTGCACCCTGCAAGGGAGTTCCTCCCTTGACCCT
>ENA-ORMX01000342-ORMX01000342.1-human-gut-metagenome-genome-assembly--contig:-NODE-342-length-35999-cov-7.172741_pt1 | contig 35999 bp, 36 predicted proteins | sample MGYA00242108_ERZ509007 | MGnify/ENA primary metagenome ERZ509007 (study PRJEB26280, sample SAMEA2338745) | human gut metagenome | biome: human gut; feature: human-associated habitat; material: faeces...
AGTGTCAATAAAAAAACGCATAACTCTTCTCCTTTTTGCTATGTAAATTTAATTGGTCCGGTCCCGAAAGTGATCTGTGACCTCTAGTTACAGTATACTCATTCCGTCTGGAAACAGCAAGTAGTTTTTTATAAATTTTATTGATTGTGTTCGAGCACGGTGTGTACAACTACGGGCAGTACAACTTACGGATATAATAAAAATCAGACTCTTTGAATACCTGTCTGCGCACCCTCCCGGATGCATTCATCACGGAGAGCAGACGACGGAAGGTTTTCATATCCGGAATACGTCTCTGTCGCTCTGTATGAGTCGCCATCCGGCTTATTCTGCGAAGCCATTTTTCCTGCCTGTTGTGTTTCCCGTTTTTCTCTCCCAGCATGACCTCCAACAATTTTCCCATGGCATACACATCGCTTTCCTCCCCGGGTATCTCCCCCTGTCGGAACTGTTCCGGCGCACTGTAGGAATAATTGCCTGCTCCCGACCATTTTTCTTCTCTGTTCCACAGGCATCCCAGATCCAGGATCCCCACTCTGCCGTTGACACGGATCCGGATATTTTCCGGCTTCAGATCCCGGTAGAGAAATGGATGCTGCCGCTCATGAAGATATTGTATGCCTTCCGCGATCTGATCCGTGATCCACGCAGCATGTCCGGGAGTAAGTCTGCCTCTTCTCTCCAGCATTTTCCGCAGATCCATGCCATCCCAGAATTCCATGATAAGATAGCCCTTTCCTCCTTCCGTCCAATGTTCCACATACCCGGGGAATAACGGATGTCTGATCTCCTGCCAGTTCTCACATTCCCTCTGCCATTGTTCTGTGACATCGGACACTCTGCAGGCCCGGAATCCTCCGTTACTGTCTGTCACACGATAGACTTGGGAAAAGCTGCCTTCTCCCACCGACACAGGACTGTGATATCCATGCCAGACCAATATCCTCTCCATTTCTATTCCATTTGTACCGTTTCTTTGCTCTGTTTCCCTTTGCTCCATATAGCTTCTCCCTTTACCGGCAGAATCCATACCGCTCCCATATGTCTTCCGCCCCGCTGCTCTGCCTTCCGACCCAGCTCTGCCAGCCGTCTCTCTGCCCGCTCCGCTCTGTCCGACAGTAGATCGGTCCCCACGCTTTCCGGTCTCAGGCAGCCTGCCAGTTCCTCTTCACAGTAATTCAGGAATCCATGATCCGTCAGCAAAATTGCTGTTCCTGCTTCGACTTCCCCCACCATGCATTGATCCTTCCAGACTTTCCACCCGGTTCTCCCAAACCTCTTGAAAAATCCGCAGAGATTCATCCTGCCGTGGTCAAACAGAAGCACTCTGCTGTCCACACACAGTACTCCCGCATAATTGCTGTTTTTGTCCACTGCCGCAAGCTGTTTCGACCATTTTTCTCTTATCCTTTCTTCCGTGTACGATTTCCAGATATCCCTCCCCTGCAATTCCTCTTCTATTTTGTTCTGCAGATTCATCAGCAGTTCCCTGTTGTCGGAAATACAGGCATATACCACAGAGGCTTTCCTGCGACGGTATTTTCGTTGTTGCAATGACAGAAATATATTTGGGACCGTCTCCTTTTGCCAATAGCAGGCCGTAACATGCTCCATACGCACTTCTCCCTTCTATCCTATCTATCCTAAACACAGATACATATATTCTTTTCATTCTTCAGGGTTTATTTGCCGACCGGCATGAAAATGATATCAGAATCGCGTCTTCCGCGAACGTAAAAAGAGCATACCATGCGGTATGCTCTTTGTCAACGGATAATAAGATATCCCGGATACTCTATCCGAAAATATTTACCAGATCGTTAAATAGCAGGAACACCATCAGCACCATAAAAAACACGAGTCCGATGAAGTGTACCATGCCCTCTTTTTCCGGGGGCACCGGTTTGTGCGTAATGGCTTCCCAGATCAGGAATACCAGTCTGCCGCCGTCCAATGCAGGAATCGGCAGGAGATTCAGGATCCCCAGATTCACCGTAAGCATCAGGGTGATATTCAACATATTCACCAGTACATTCTGCCAGCCGTAGTCTTTTGTACTTTCGTAGGTTTTTCCCACGACGTTCACGGCAATCCCGACCGGTCCTGCCACATCCTGTCTGGATACCTGCCCCTGCACCAGCATCGCCAGGCTCTTCCAGGTCATCGTCACACAATAACGCATCTCATACCAGGAGTAACGGAAGCAGTCCAGTCCGGACAGCTGTACAAAATCCGCGTTACTGATGCCGATCATATAACGTCCTGCACTCTCATCATACTTAGGAGTCAGGGTTGTAGTTCCTTTTACTCCGTCACGCTCATACTGTACCGTGACATTCCCGCCCCGGTAGGTCAGCGTAAACAGCTGTATTTCTTCATACAGATGAATCTTACTGCCATTCAGAGAGAGAATTCTGTCTCCGGGCTGCAGTCCGGCTTCCTGCGCCGCACCGCCATCCACGATCTCCGTCGCCACGGGATCACGGATCACGATCAGATTCACCATAATAAAAGCAATGATAAATCCAAGGATGAAATTAAATACCGGTCCCGCCAGGACAGTGGAGATCCGCGCCCATACATTGGCATTTAAAAACGATCCGCTGTGGTCTTCCCCGTCTTCTTTTTCATTCAGTCCATCTTCGCCTTCAAACATACAGGCTCCACCGATGGGAAGCAGCTTCAGAGAATATTTGGTGTCTCCTTTTTGAAAAGAAAACAGATTCGGACCCATGCCCACGGAAAATTCTATCACATGAATTCCATTGGCTTTCGCCAGCAGAAAATGTCCGAATTCATGTGAGATGACCACCACCCCGAAGATCAATACAAACAAGATCAATGTAACCATTTATTGCCTCTCATATCATGCTTCTATTTTAGGATCAGAATCCCTTGCCGTCGATATAACTGTAAACAGATGCTTCTGTCTCCAGGATTTCCTCCACATTCGGGTTCTCGATCACCTTATGCTGCTCCATGGCTTCCTGAATCAACTCCGGGATCTGAAGATAAGCGATCTTGCGATCTAAGAACAGTCCTACTGCTTTCTCGTTGGCTGCGTTGTACACCGTAGGCATACTGCCGCCGATGCGTTGTGCATCATAAGCAAGCTTCAATCCGTAGAACGTCTCCATATCCGGCTTCTCGAATGTCACCTGTGCCAGTTCATAGAAATCCAGCCGTCTGCCCGCCATCGGACGACGATCCGGATAGAACAGCGCATACTGGATCGGGAGTTTCATATCCGGAGTTCCCAGCTGTGCAATTACCGCACCGTCCACATATTGTACGGCGGAATGAATAATACTTTGGGGATGCACAATGACCTGGATCTGATCCAGATCCACACCAAACAGCCATTTTGCTTCCATGACTTCCAGTCCTTTATTTACCAGCGTGGAAGAATCTATCGTAATCTTCCGTCCCATGGACCAGTTAGGATGCTTTAATGCATCCTCCACCTGAATATTCTGCAGCTGTTCTCTTGTCTTTCCTCGGAAGGGTCCACCGGATGCAGTCAGCAGAATTTTCTCGATCCTGCCCTTCGGTTCTCCGTTCAGTGACTGGAAAATGGCGCTGTGTTCACTGTCCACCGGCAGGATCTTCACACCCATCTTCGCCGCCAACGGCATAATGATGTGTCCGGCAGTCACCAGAGTCTCTTTATTTGCAAGAGCAATATCCTTTCCTGCCTCAATGGCCGCGATCGTAGGTCTGATACCAATCATGCCCACAATCGCCGTCACTAATACCTGTGCTTCGGGCATCACTGCGATCTCCAGCAGTCCATCCATTCCGGTCACGACCTTCACGGGAAGATCCGCTACACGACTGCGCAGATCCGCTGCCGCCTCCTCGCTCCACATACCTGCGATCAACGGATGGAATTCTCGGATCTGCTGCTCCATCTGTTCTACACTTTTTCCTGCTGCCAGTGCTACCACCTGCAGCTCCGGATTATTCCTCACGACTTCCAGAGTCTGGGTTCCGATCGAACCGGTAGACCCCAGAATTGCTATCTTTTTCATGTATTTTCGCTCCTCTATCTGAGTCCCATCAGCAAAATGGTAAGGAAATAGGTCATCGGTGCTGTCACCGTCATACTGTCAAAACGATCCATAATCCCACCATGTCCGGGAATCAGTTTCCCATAATCTTTAATATTATGGTTCCTCTTGATGGCAGAGGCCGCCAGATCTCCCACCATGCTCATCACTGCACCTGCGGCGCAGATAAAGGCAATGATCCATGTAATTGTCCGGTCCGGGAATGCCGTCTCCACAAAAAAATGTGCATACAGTCCACCGATCAGTGCTGCCCCGACGACACCGCCGATACAGCCTTCCAGGGACTTATGAGGACTTAATTCCGGGAAAATATGCTTCTTCCCGATCAGCTTTCCGACGACATAGGCACAAGTATCGCATCCCCAGGAACTGATCAGGATCAGCCATACCAGATAGATTCCGGTCTCACACTCGCGGGTGAGATAGACAAAGGACAACAGCACCGGTGCATACAGGAAGGAAAATACGGCTGCCATGACCTGACTTGCCTCGTATTTCGGAAACAATGCCACATAACAGAACATTTCTGCCATGAACAGGCCCACGATACACATGAGCAGTAATGTATGATCCCTGGTAAAAAACAGTGTTGCGTAATATGCCGTCACGCCCACAAAGCCGATCCACTCCAGTGCATTAAATTTTTTCTCATCCGTTGCACATCTTAATGCCTTGGTAAGCTCTCTGTATGCAATCAGAGAAATAAGCCACAGCGGCACTGCTAAAAATATATTGCCGAAGCTGAACGTAGCCAGTGCAATGACAAGCAATACAATGCCACTGAGCAAACGGGTCCAAAACATAAGCTATTCCTCCTTCAGGCCGCCATATCTTCTGTCTCTATGATTATATGCTTCCACAGCCTTCATCAATTCTTCTTTTGTAAAATCCGGCCAGGGAACCGGAGTAAAGTAAAATTCCGTATAAGCCAGCTGCCACAGCAGGAAATTAGAGATTCTCTGCTCATTGCAGGTACGGATCAACAGATCCGGATCCGGTATCCCAGCGGTATCCAGATAATCTTCCAGCATATCCGCCGTGATGGTTTCCGGTGATACTTCCCCGCTTTGTACCTTTGCGGACAGTTTTTTCACCGCACGGATGATCTCATCCCTGCCACCGTAGTTGATGGCAATCTGGAAATGCAGACCGTCATTGTTCTTCGTAGCTTCTTCCAATTCCGCGATGCGGGTCTGAATGTCCTGATCCAGTCTGGTCTTATCTCCCAGAACTCTGACGCACATACGATTTTTTTCGGCAGTCTTCAGACAGGTTTTCATATAATTGCGCAACAATTTCATCAGCGCATCCACTTCGTCCTGCGGCCGGTTCCAGTTCTCTGTGGAAAAAGCATATACCGTGAGATACTGAATCCCCATACGGTACGCCTCCTCACAGATCACTTCTACCGTTTTGGCCCCCTGCACATGACCGTAGTTGCGGGGCATTCCTTTTGCCTTGGCCCAACGGCCGTTACCGTCCAGAATAATCGCTACATGGTTCGGAATTTTCAAATTTTCTTCCATAATTTCAAACCTTCTTAAATCCTTAAACTGTCATGATTTCCTTGGACTTGCTGTCGATCAGGGCATCAATATCTTTTACATATTTGTCGGTAAGCTTCTGAAGCTCCTCCTCCAGACCTTTGATCTCGTCCTCAGACACTTCTGTCTTTGCCAGCTTCTTGAAAGCATCGTTACCGTCTCTTCTGATGTTACGGATGGCTACTTTGCCTTCTTCCCCCTTCTTCTTTACTTCCTTGACCAAGTCTTTTCTGCGCTCCTCGGTAAGCTCCGGGAATACGAGACGGATCACGCTACCATCATTGGAAGGATTGATACCGATATCGGAGGTCATGATCGCTTTTTCGATCTCCTTGATCAGAGACTTCTCCCAGGGAGCGATCTGGATGATACGTGCCTCGGGAACAGTTACGTTACCTACCTGCTGAATAGGGGTGGGAGTTCCGTAGTAGTCTACTCTCAGCTTATCCAGTACGTGAGGGTTCGCACGTCCCGCACGAATGGCAGCGAAATCTGCCTCTAAGAATTCAAATGCCTTCTGCATTTTATCACTATATACCTGTACTCTTGCGTCCATAATTTCCTCTCTTCTGCGCTCTGCGCCTTTCTATTATTTTGATTTTATACAGTTACTTTCGTTCCGTTGAACTTACCCTTCAGGGTATTCACAATGCTGTTTTCCTCATTCAAGCCGAATACCCACATGGGCATCTTGTTATCTCTGGCCAGAATGGATGCGGTCATATCCACTACCTGAAGGTTCTTCGCAATGACTTCATCAATGGATACTTCATCGTATTTTTTCGCCGTAGGATCCTTGGCGGGATCTGCATTGTATACACCGTCGATTGCCTTTGCCAGCAGAATTACATCTGCCTCTACCTCAATGGCACGCAGGACAACTCCGGTATCGGTGGAAAAATAGGGATGTCCCGTACCACCTGCGAAGAACACTACCATGCCCTTTGCAAAATATTTGTTGGCTCTGTCCTTAGAGAACAGCTTGGTAAAGGAGCCGCACTCGAACGGAGTCAGGATATTGGTCATCATGCCTACCGAGCGGAAAATCTCCGAGACATAAATACAGTTCATGACCGTGGCCAGCATACCGATCTGGTCAGCCTTTGTGCGGTCGATATTCTCACTGGAACGTCCTCTCCAGAAATTACCGCCGCCGATGACAATACCGACCTGGATGCCGTCATCTACCAGTTCCTTTACCTGCAGTGCCACCTTTCTGACGGTCTCCTCGTCGAATCCGGTCTTTTTCTCTCCTGCCAGTGCTTCACCACTGAGTTTCAGTAATATTCTCTTCATGATCGTATGCTCCTTATTTTGTTTTCTTTTTCTCAGGCTTATAATCGTCGAAGAAAGAAGTCGGGCTGACTTCCGCATAGCACTGTGAGCACATACCTTCGATCACCGCACCATTGTTGATCTGTACGGACTTAGACTTAATATTTCCCATTACGATAGCGGAAGAATCCAAAATGACAGGTCCCTGTACATCGATGTCACCTTTTACTGCACCTGCGATGGCCGCGCTGGTAGCGGTAATGTTGCCGATGACAACAGTGCTTGCTCCGATCTTCACGGAGCCCTCGCTCATGATCTCGCCGTTGATCTTCGCGCCTTCTGCAAAAATCTCAGCTGCCTTGGAATTACCATTGATATATCCGGTAATGTTCAGTTTGCCCAGAATATCAATGTTTCCATTAATTGTGCCTACCAGATCCATAGATCCTTCGGAACTTACATCTCCGGTGATCACCATGCCGGCAGTAATAATTGCGTTTTCATCTGATGCGGTCTTTACGTCCATTCTCTTCTCTGCTCCTTTGTTTTCCTCTCTATGTTCCTGTTCCAGAACACTTCCTACGGTCATATCGTTCTGAAGCACATGATCCAGATCCAGCGCTGCTTCTTCCGCAGACTGTTCCGGTGTCTCTTCTGCTTCCTCCACAGGCTTTTCTTCTGCATTTGCCTGCGGGATCTCAATAGAATCCAGGTTCTTCAGCATCTCTTCCAACGCTGCATTATCCTTTGTTGCATCTGTGGGCTGCTCTGTCTGCACTTTTTCTGTCGTTTCCGGCATATTCTTAACCGGTTGCTCTTTAGTCTCTGCGACGTCTCCCTGATTCAGATCTTCTTCCGGCATCAGTTCATTCACCGCCTGTGACAGATCTTCCTTCAAATCTGAGAAAAATCCCATGATTATGTACCTCCGTTTATCTCTTGTTCTATTATAAATATTTTCTATAATATAATGCAATTCTCCGGTTCCCTGAACTTTCAAAATTGCAATTATTCCACATGATGTACCGGCCTGGTATTCTCCGTGATCGGCAAGATCACCGTATCCGGTCTGGCCAGAATATTTTCTATGATATCCGGTAATGCTTCCACCGTAGTCGGTTTCTCCGCAGAGTCATGCAGCAATATGATCGATGTATCTCTGGTATCGATATCCTCTGTACAATTCTCCAACAAGGTATCGATAGACAGATTCCTGCTTCCGCCATCTCCGGAGGACACATTCCAGTCAAAATATTCCACGCCCTGACTGTCCAGATAATCAATAAATTCATGCATATCAATATTGCTGACCGTATTGGAGCTGCCCCCAGGGAAACGATAATAGACGCTTTCCACACCGGTCGCCTGGTAGATGTCGTCTCTGATCCGTGCGAAATCTTCTGTGAAACTATCCAGCGATTCATAGAGTTCTTTATACTTGTGGCTGTAAGAATGCATTCCCAGGGTATGACCATCCTCCACGATCCGCTGCAAAGCCGCCTCCGCTTCAGAGCCATCCTTTCCCACCACAAAAAAAGTAGCTTTCACATGATACCGGTCCAAAATATCCAGTATCTCATCGGTATAAATACTGGGACCGTCATCAAATGTCAGATAAACCTTGTGAATCATCTCCTGTCCTGGATCACTCTCCGGCGTATGCTCCGACACTTCACCGGAAGTTACTTCTTCCTGTGTTTGGACACCTTGCTGTATTGCAGTCTCTGACTGTAGCTGCTGCAACAGGGTCTGCCGTTCCCGGTCCCTGGCATCCAGTTCCTCCAGGCGCTGTTCCAGATCCCGCAAAGTCCCATTGATCGCATGCAGTCTGCAGATCAGATAGACACAGCACAGGATGGGAATCAACAGTCCTACGATCACAATGCCTATGATCATCTTCTTCAACCGCTGTACTCTTCTCCGCCGATCATCCGGCGCTGTCTGTTGGAGTTCTCTTGCCATAAATATTTCTACGTCTCTCTTCCTATTTTGAAATCTTTCCTTCCATCAGACAAGACTTCTGTAACAGTATAGCATATTCCACTTTTTTGGGAAAGAGATTTATGTAAAACTTTAAAAGCCGCGGCGGATATTCCTATCCCCGCAGCTTTTACCTCTATATTTCGATATTCCGTAATGATATTCCCCTCTGTGAATGAGTATTTCCTGTATGCCCGGGTTTTCTACCCTATTTCCTGCATTTTTCGCTCCGGATAATGCCCCATAATGAAATGTTGGAAAAAGAGCGCCGGAAGGTGATGGCTTCGAAACCGATACCATATCTCCTCCGGTACATTATCGAACTGGCAGATCTGACCGTCACTTGCGAACTCCATCTCCAGCACCTGTCGTTGTGCATCGTACCCTGCGGATCTGATCATCGGATTAGCCAATATGTACCTTCTCATTGTCTTTTGTTCTCGCTTTCTGTTTCTGCTTTTGTCATCCCTGACAGAAATGTCCTTTACTATAATGCGTTCAGCTATATCTTTTCCCTGAAAGAGTTCCCCCTTTATACTTTCACGTTAAGATTTTGTCCCACCCACTATGACAATCGCAGATTATTTTATTTTTCCCTTCGTTTTACCCTTATGCAGGTCTTAGCATACTTTCTGAATACGTGTGCTGTATCCCACGCCCTCTATTACGGCCTGCAGATAACGTTTTTTCTACTGTCCGCAGCCCATACAATATTTAGTTTTGATCCAGTGTAGCAATATAAAAGTTTCGTTTATGGATAGTTAGTAGGTAAACTTAAATGCTCCCGTGTCGTTCACAACTTCTTCGTAGCCGTCCACGTCTGCATAATGCGTACAGATAACCCGGTAGGTTCTGTCCTTGATGGCGTCAGGATATTTTAAATCAGCTCCGAAGCTTGAACAATCATAGAATTCTGTACCATCGGAAGCAAGTACTGTTTTCCAACCATACCACATTTTTTGCTGCACCTTAATATCCTTTACTCCTATCACAGATGCTATACCCATACTGGCTGTAGTAAAGGACATGCATAATCCCTCATCCATTTTAAACGCCATAATGATTTCGCAATCAAGCAGCGTTGTTATAGGCTGCACATCCGAAATACCATATTCTGGATTCATATTTGCTACAGCTACCTTGATGATAGTATTCTCATTGCTATACGCTTCCTCTGCATGCGCTTCCTGTGCCGGCACACTAAAAGCAAAAATCAGTGCCAATACCAAAGCAACTATTTTTCCACTCTTTTGTTTTCTTTTTCTCACTCGTGTTTTCCTTTCCTTCATAAGATTTTTTGCTACACTTTTAGAGGCTCAAATTGTCCCTCTATATAGTACATGTGATTTCTTCTTCAAATCTTACAAAAAAATTTTCTTTTTTTGAAAAAGAGTTGATTGCATTAGTAACTTCTACTGCCACGCTTCAGAAAAAGAATTGCACGACTAACTTCTGCTTTGCCCTGTTTCTCTCCATTTTCAGGTTGTTTTTCATCCCTTTCTGACCTATAATAGTTAAAAATGAATGGATTTTAGGGTACACTAAAGGAAGCCTCCAAAAGTCTTTTGCACGAGTAACTTCTGGTTGCCATCAACTGTTTATTCTTTTCTGTATCCTCCTGCCTGTTTTATTTATTTCAATAGTTCAGGCTTCAGACAGATTTCATCGGGTGGGATGATCTCCAGTCCAAGCTTTTCCATTACATTTTTGTCAAATGACTTCAGGGCCTTCTTCATGGGTGTCGAACCATGAAGTTTAGGCCTTGTTGTATTATTGATGTGATTTACCATACGTAACACCTGCTCCTGGTTCAATCCATCAAACGAACTTCCCTTTGGCAGTACATATCTTATGTACTCATGATTCTTTTCCAGTTCTCCCTTTTGCTCAGAATGTCTCGATTCACAATAAAACACTCTGGTACGCTTCTTTCCGTCATGTCCTTTTTCAAACAACTCCGGATCTGCAAACTCACATCCATTATCTGGCAGTATTACAGGAAACAGTTCCCGAAACATTTCACTTCCCAACGTCTCTTCCAACCAGTCAAAAGTAGCTACGGTATTCTTCATTTCTTTGGTTTCAATCAGAAATGCCAGCATCAGATTGTTTTCCGGCCATAACAGCGTATGAAGTAATTTCCCGCCTTTATTTCCTTCCACTGTGTCCATCTGTACCACTCGTATGCCTTCGTTTTTCGCAATAAAATCAAGATAGTCTGAATAATGATGTCCTTCTTTTTTACGATAACTGATTTTTGGAGTTGGAACGCTTCTCACTCTTTTTCGATATCTTACTGTTCTCCGCATATCCAGATTTCTTGCGGTCAGATAGCCGGCACTGATATACTTATAAAGCGTTCGTTCCCCACAGGGAATCTCTTCTGCATGATGCGCCAGGATATGTGCCAGGGGCTGTCCTTTCCTGATCAGCGGGCTCACAAGACTGTCCAATGCTGCCAGTTCATCTCTGGTCATGTCTATTCCCTGTCTGGATTTCCTAAGCGTTTCACAGTACTCCTTATGGGCATAATCAGCGTTATACAGGTACTTATCAAACAGACAGCGGATGGACTTGGGGCAGTTATTGCACACATAAGGCGCCTTGTGTTCTATTGGGCATGGTGCATCCACAAAGTCAGGACACAGCTTATTACAGCTGATACACTCCCGGCATGGAATTCTGCACTTATGTCCCTTCTTCTTTTTACACACATCCCAACGCCTGCAGCTATTTCGGTATTTACACCGGTTGGGACTTGCATGAAGTATGCCATCCCTGTTTCGCAACTTATGATAACGATGCCTGCGTATTTCCTTGGAAACCGTATCAGGTGAACAGCCTATAATGTATGCAATCTCTTTAAAGGTACGATGTTCTTTCAATCCCTTCTGAATTTCATGCCTGTCATCCCAAGTTAAATGTGTCCCCTTTTTCCTTTCTTCTTTCGGCATAGGACCTCCTTCTGCAGGAGGATACCTATTCAGTATACCATTGCATGACTAACTTATGGTTTCTATACCCAAATCAGATTTTTAAAATTCATTCAACGTTTTTTGAAAAAGTTTTTTGAAAAAATTTTGAAAAAAGTTTGAAAAAAGTTTTTTTGAAAAAAAGTTGAAAAAAGTTTTAAAAAAGAGATTGAGCTTTTTCGCCCAACCTCTTATCACTGTTTTCAATAGTTATCCGCTACTGCCTCCTGGTATTTGACTGCAATTTCTTTCAGAAATTCCTTATCATTTATTCCTGCAACTGCATATTTTTCATTTCCATAATAAAAATAAACGATATAGCTTTGATTTCCATTATCCTCCTGCTTGCTGAAAACCTCCAGATCAATACCATCATTTTCAAGTTTCTCACAAAATACATACCCAGGATAGGTTTCTTTCACGCGTAAAATTTCTTGTGGATATATTTTAATTCTAAAATACAATATTTCGTTCTTTTCCCTAATAAAGAACTCATTTATTGTGTCTGATTCATCCGTCTCAATAGTTTCTATCCGGCTCATACTATACCCATCATTGAATGAACACATAATTTCATATGGTACATTAACATACTCTCTATATATTTCCGGAACATCCTCTATCCTATTGTACACCTTTTGTACATTTTTTTGGGGATTTTCTCCAGCCACTTCCGGTGAAGTTATCATCGTTGTTCCCTCTTCATTCTTATCCATCCACCAGAAGAATCCGCCATGCTTCTCTGCATTTACGGCCATCTGCCAGGAGCCTCCCAGCATGATCACAATCAATACAGCCGCTGCCACTACAACAGCCCTGTGCTTCTGAAAATAATGCAGGACCTTATGCTCTTTCTTTTTCTCCGGCTCATCGGCCTCTGCCAGAATTCTTTCCTCTTCCTCACGCTCTGCACAATATTTCCAAAAATTATCCACCACTTCATCCGATGACAGTCTGTCTTTCTCCTCCTCAGGAGTCAGACCGTCCAACAGTTTTAATAAATTCTGAACTTCATCTGCATCAAATTCTTCATCGGAAGCTTCCATTGTATACCAATCTAATCGTTTCTGAATCTCCTGAATCAGACTTTCATTGTCCTGTTTCTTCATTTCTGCTCTGTTCCCTTCTGTATCTCATCGTCCGGCTTCGATGCCTGATCTTTATCCCTCTCTATTATATGTGTCTCTTTTTTGTCATTTCTTACAGACATTTTTTGTTTTTTGTCGAATACCTTACCGTCATATATGATTTTTGCCACTTTTCCACGGAGCCTGTTGATTCGTACGCTCATGTTGTTCTCGGACGTATTCTCCAACTTTGCCATTTCCGGTATTTTATACCCTCGTACGAAATACCGTGAAAAACGTTTCTTATCTTCTTTGTCCAGATCATTCTCCAATACGATATCCAATTCTACTTTACCATATTGGTCCTTCGCCTCAATATGCTCATGCCCTTCTATAGGGATTTCACGTTGTAACTTTCTGGTCTTTTTATTAAAGTCCTGGATTTTGTATCTCGCCGTTTCAATCAGAAAACCTGTCTGATTGGGATGTTCCTTCAGCTGATCCCACTTTTTATAAGCAATATAAAGCGTCTCCTGTAATACATCCTGTGCCAGAGACTTATCCAGTATCCGGCATTTGATGAAGTCATATAAGATCGCCTGATTCTCACGAATCAATCTGGTAAACTCCTGATGGTCTGCTTCCATCTCTTCTGTCTTTTTCTTATGCATTTGTCATCGCTCCATTATGAGGTTTTATCTTCTCAAAATTTCTCTTATATAATTTACCATTCATTCCTATACTAAATATAGGCGTTTTTACGATTCGTTTAAAATTTCTATTTTGTATCTATATATTTAGCTTTTTATAAAATCACTGTCAATTATTTGTCGCCGACAAAATCCGCTAATATTTGTGCCGATTAAGTGTTGACAAACAAGGTCGCTTTTGTTAGAATAGACCACGGTGATTGCATAACAATCACGTGATGCTGCTGTGGCTCAGTCGGTAGAGCGTCGCATTGGTAGTGCGGAGGTCACGGGTCCGATTCCCGTCAGCAGCTCTTCTTTAAAAAGTATGATCTTAAAAGTTATAGGCTTTTAAGATCATTTTTTTATTTCTCTATTTAACATCTTCCAATAACTGATGAACGGAAATATCCAGCACTTCCGATATATCCAAAATCACTTCCAGTGAAAAAGGCTGGTCACAATTAGGTGCTTCAATTTTGGTAAGGTAACTAATGCTGATACAAACCATATCCGCCAATTGTTCCTGCGTAAGTCCTCTGAGCTTACGGTATTTTTTAATTGTCTGTCCTATGCTCTTATACTCTTTTGAATGTTTCTGATTCATTTTCACATCTCCTGTATCTACCCTTACAATTCTAATAGATAATGTGAAAACGGAATTTCAGTTATAATGAAAGTTTCAATGCATAAAAATATCGACTCCTTTCTCCGGATCACCGGATGAAAAGAGTCGATATGAATACTGTTTTATATTAATTGCGACGTAATATGAATTTTCCCACCAGATCATTCAATGAGAATGCCTGTGCGGATAATTCTTCACTGGTAGCCGAAGATTCTTCCGCCGATGCCGAATTCGACTGTACTACCTCGGATATCTGATTCACTCCAACTTCTGCCTGTTCCATAGCCTGCGCCTGTGCCTTGGATTCCTCGCTGAGACGTTTCGCATCTGCAGCAATCTCCTTAACTCCTGTAACGATCTGTTCCAATGAGTCGGCTGCCGCTTCCGCTGCCATATTGCCGTTCTCAATCTCCTGCAACGATCCCTCGATCAGGCTTCTGGTATCTACCGCCGACTGTGCACTCTGCTCGGCCAGTTTACGGATCTGTTCTGCCACTACTGCAAATCCTCTGCCTGCATCTCCGGCTCTGGCTGCCTCAATCGCTGCATTCAGAGACAACAGGTTCGTCTGACTCGCAATATCTTCAATGTCAGCAATAATATTCTGTATCTTTTTAGATGTTTCATTGATCCGATCCATTTCTTCCATCAATGACTTCATCTGTGTATGACCTTCGTCTGCCTGCTTTGCATAGTTCTCAGCCTTTTGTGTAGTCTTCTGAAGCTCACCGGCAGTACGTGTGACCGAATCTGTAATATTGGTGATCGTTGCTGTCAGTTCTTCCACGGAACCCGCCTGATCCGTAGCCCCCTCTGCAAGTGACTGTGCAGACTGTGCCAGATTCTCCGCTCCGGCAGATACCTGCTTGGCAGCCTCCTCTACCTGTTCCAGCGTACTGTTCATCTGTCGGTTCATCTTGCGCATTGCATTTTTCAGCGCTCCAAACTGACCAACATATTTTTCCTCAATCTTAGTTCCTATTGCATAATTGCCATCTGCCATCTGGCCCAGCAGTTCTCCTGCATCCGTAATGATCAGATTCAGATTGTCTGCCATTTCTTTCGCCACCCGGATCATGTATGCAATTTCATCCTCTGTATTGCATTCCGGGAATTCACTTACCAGGTCTCCCTGCGCGAACGACTGAAGCCGGTCTGCCAGTGCCACCATCGGTTTCTCAATATCACCCGCCATTTTTTTGCCCAGTATGATAGAACTCCAAAAAGAGGATATCACAATCACAAGGATCACGATCAACATGATAAGTTCCATATGACGCAGATTCTTTTCTGCACGATCCCCTTTTTCAACACACACATTCATCAGATTCACAAATTGTGCGTAGACATTCTCGTACTGTGTTGTCAGGTCTCCGGTATCCAGTTCCTGTGCTTTCAAATAACCATCTGCATCATCTGATACAGCCAGTTGCAGAACCTGCTCATCCAGTTCCCAATAACCATCCAGTGCTCGGAGCACTTCGTCATATGCCGTTCTGCCTTCATCAAACCGGAGCGTTCTGTCAAGCTCCTCCATGTATGTATTGAACGCTTCCTTTTTCTCAGTGTGTAGCTCTGTCTGCTTTTTAATTACCGCTTCCTCATCATAGCCGACTACCGCGCGCAATGCACTTCTGCTTTCAGAGAAAGCCGTCATAGCTTTTCCGATGTCTCCCTGTGTAAAGCCATATCTGTTCAATGCCTTTTCATACTGTGACGCTGCTATCAATAATGCCACAACACCAATCATTGCCGCAATCGCCCCGATTACAGCTGCCTTAACAAATCCCTTCGTCAGGCGTTTTTTAATTCCCTGCTGCTTTTGTTTTTTCATTCAATCCTCCCCTTGTGCTGTAAAAATAAATAATGCCACAAGCCACTTTTATATACGTATTATAACACTTTATAATCAGCTCTTCAATGGTACGATAGTAGCCAAATCCAACTCTCTCCTAAGGAAAAAGAGGATTCCGAAAAATCCCCTTACTATGCTTTACATATATGCTGATTTTACAATACTGAAACTTGTCTTTGCAGTTTTTCTGTTTTATTATACTCGTAAATTAGTAACTTGTGAGTATAATCTTGTTCAGGAGGGTAAGTAAATGAGTCAGTTTTATTGCCGCGAGAATGATCTTATTCTATTCCATACTTCTTCATCATCGCTTCCAAAACTTCCGGATCAGTCAACTGCGTTACTTTATCTGCGTCTTCTCCGGCACTCATTTGTGATATTAAAGTCAGCAGATGTGTTCTTCCTGAACGTTCTCCTTCAATTCTACCTTCTTCTCTTCCCTGTTCTCTACCGTACTCATATTCTGCCTTGCGGAGTTTCTTCTCTTCTTTTTCTTTATCATATTCAAAAATGCTCACTTTTACTACCTCCGCGCGATTCTTTTTCAAAAATTCTGCCAGGATTCCTTCCCTGATGCATTCCGTAACTGCACGTTCTACCGCTTCATCCAACGGCATTTCCGCGACATACTTCCGGACTCTTGCGACATACCGGGCATACTCCTGCAGCACATGGCAGCTGTTCATCAGTTCTTCATTATGTCCGGCATTGATATTCAACATCGTAACTTTTAATTCCAGATCAGGCTCGTCCACCGGGTTCCCATAGGCATCCGACAGCCTCAGTTCCATCCGGTCCGGTACCTTGTGATCCAGTCCGTTATAAAATACCAGGAACTTCGGTGTGGGAATCTTCTGGATTCCGGACGAATACAATGACTTTCCATCCGCCAAGGCCTGATATTCGCTGGCTATGTAGAACAGATCCCGCAGCGGAATATTCGGGTTATAGGTTGACTGATGCTCGTACAAATACATTCCCATCTCCAGTACAAATGCCAGATCATTCTTCATACCCATATATACAGCATTCTCTAACGTCACAACATTCAGCGCGTCCGGATCCCGGTAATCCTTCCCCGTCACTGCATTGTACAGGGAAAGCAGATGTTCCGGTTCCGAGAATAGCATTCGGAAAATCGTATCCTCCTGTTCTCATAGTACCTGAAAAAAAAGGATAGACTTCTGCCTCCCCACCTGTCTCTCAACGCACTATGCTCTAAATGGTTAATTGGGTATAAAAGCATAGAATTCATTGAAATGATATAGATGTGTGGATCAGCTCTCGCTGCCGAAATCGTCAGAATGTATGCTTTGTGATTATATTACATAGATTTCCGGTTCCTGTCAATTAACAAAATAGCCAAATCCGCACTACCTGAATTTGGCTACTTTGAATAGGAGCATCGCAGGCACCAAATAATCCGACGGTGCCGCATATATCGCAGTTATTATTTTACACATGTGTTTGTCTCAAAAATATCTATCAGAGCTGAAAGCATTGCCCACTCAATTTATCCCATATTTCTGTTTCATTGTCTTTAAGATTTCCGGTTCTCCAAACGAGGCAATCTTATCTCCATCACCGCCAGCAATCATACTATTTATCAGCTTTACCAGCTGGCTTTCACCCTCTTCTCTTCCTTCCAGCCTTCCTTCTTCTCTGCCTTCTTCTCTGACGTCGTCATCATGTAACAGTTCTTTCATGTACTCCGACCTCCATTCCTCATTCTTACGTGCTCTACGCACCGCTTCATCTATCCTCCGGCTCAGGTCTCCTCCGACCTTCCCGCTTCTGATATACTCATATAACTCCCACAGATTCTCCGGCACTTTCTTGGGATCTGCAGCACAGTTATAAAAAATCTTCTCCGTTCCATCCTTCAGGTACAGCTCCCTGTCTTCCTTGCACAGATTCTGAAAAGAATACTTCGCATATCCCCTGCCAAATGGGTCAAAGCTTCTCCACCGGCTGATGGTTCTGACTCTGCATCTCCGCATCGTACATACGCTTTTTATCCCGCGTATATATATCCAGACGGATCGGCTTACCACCCGAAGTATACCGGAACTCCCGCTGCGGCTGGACATCCTCCAACTCTCCTACCTTTTCCTCCAGCAGCCGTTCCAACACATCCCGGCAAAGCACTTTATCTCCCATCGCCTTACCAAACATAAAATCATCCGAAATCGTTAATTCTTCATATCGTTTTACCATTCGTATTCTCCTCTCACACATCTACAGGAGAATAAACAACGGCAATACGCAGAGTAAACACTGTCCTTCATCATCTCCTGCTCTATTGTATTTAATGGGGTAAATAAGCAGGAATTCCTCTGAAGTCACAGATATCAACTTGCGCTGATTTAGAAATTTGAGATAGGAAAAATCTGCTTACCAGCAGAGAATAACAAAGAAATATGTAATTGTCAATGTAGCAAAATAGCAAAATCTGTACCTTATGAATTTGGATAATATGCCATATTTTATTCTATTGAATTCCTCAGTACATACTTCCTACGAAAAATTGTTTTTTCAATGTATATTTTTAGTAAAACAACTTGCCTTCTCTATAGTAAAGCAATTGGTTCTTGACAAAGTACAAGTCAATACACTGATCTAACGTTTAATCCTCTTCCAATATCCCCATATATCTTACTCCTTCATCTAGCTTGTCCATCAACATACTAGCAAAAACAAGTCTTTTCTTACACTCTTCTCTATCTAACCTAATATTTTCATGTGCCTTCGGATTTCTTAATGCAGAAATAGCCCCTACAAACATCTGCATATATCCTTTCTGTATATTTTTTCCAATATCCGTAGTATTGTCCGCAAGTCGAATCATCGGCTTATTAGCTGAAAATACTGTATTCATAGCCTCAACGCCATCAGGTATTCTATCACTTTCAGGATTTATAATTGTATATAATTTTTTAACTCTGGAATTTATTTCTATAAAAGCATCTTCAGATGCATTAGCATAATGCCCATCCTCAAACAATTTTCTTGATATCTGCTCAACCGTTGGGTGAATCATATTCCAAAAATCATTGTTGTCTGCTGTATTTTCTAAAAACCTTAACCAAGAAATCACTTCACCAAATATAACCGGATTAATTCTTCCCTGAGCTAAAAATAAAGTATCCTTTAGCCTAAAAAGTTCACTACTTATCAATGGAAAAGTTTTTTGTGTATCTTGACAAATAAAAAACAAATCATTTTTCACACCAACAATATCGTTTTGCGAAGCAGCTACATTTCCATTCCTAGTAAACCATTGCTGTGAAACATCAACCATCCATCGATATACACGATTTATTCTTTCTATATCCACCTTATCTCCCCCAATGAATTTTAATTATGCATACGGTACAAATTCACGTTGTTTTTGTACTGACATCGCCTTGGAAATTTCTTCTAAGTTATCTTTTTCGCCCTGAGAAATCCATTTCTTTTGTGTTGCATCCAATTTGTTTCTTATTTTTCCAAAAGTACTACTAATATCTCCGTCTGTAGCAAACATCAATTTATCAAATATTTCATATAAATTATTTTCTGCAACTCTTTTATATCCAATCTCTGTTATCGACTTTTGAGTACTCCATTTCGATGCACGAATAACTTGAGGTAATCTAACATAATATTTATCATCCGTATATATTGCCTTTTCAATACGTAATCCACTTTTCTCCATCGCACTTTTCATCCGATTACATATAGCTTCAAAATTTGAATTACTTTTTTCAAATTTTGCTCCAACTAAGTCATGTTTACTATAACTATATTTTTTATTTGTCAAGCAATAACACCCTATGTTTTTCATAAAATCCTTAGTACTAACCAGCAGGTAAACTGGTAATCGATAGTCCTCATTTTGGAGTTGAAAACGTATAAAGGGGCCATTCATTCCTACTATTTGAATATTATCATCTCGTATTTTCATATTAAATTGTTTTAGATGTGCTCTTACATACTCCGTCTGATAACAATATTCTAAGGTCTCTCTATCTAAAAAACCTCCATTCTCTAATACGTGTTTCCACACATTTAGATGCTCCGTTTCCAACCAGTCAGCTAAATTTTTCCTACAAATAAGAGGTTTCATTTTATTTGTCTCATAAAATTGAAGAGCTTCCTTTTTGTACTTTTCAAATAATTTCTTATATGCTATATACTGTTCCCTTATGTCTTCAATCTTTCCACCTTTTTTAACATAATTTGTCTTTAAGGAGTTCAGATTATACAGAACCATTTTTATATTATTGTATAACACTGCTGGTAATAAAATACGAAAATACGAAAACCACTTTTCAGCATTCTTTATATAATCAACATTGTCCAGTTCTATCTCCGAAAATTGAATTCGTCTCTTGTTCTCATTCTGCAAAGATAATTGTTCTCGCATTGTTTTTCTTATAACACTGATATTTTCAATATCCGGAAATTTCTTTATGCATTCTGATCCTACATGCAACTCATTATTATTTTTTCTATTTTTTATATAGAAAATACGTTTATTCTTCCTTCCACATAATTGACAGTGCACTTCTTCTGTTGTTTCATCATTGCATCCAATTGCATACCATTCATCCTTAATTTCTTGAAATAATAAATTCTTATTACCTAAAATTGTAGCCCTTGCCTTTGTATTAAACAATTCATTTTTTTGAAGGTCAATCTCGCTTAATACTTTATACGGCATTACACAGTCATACATATTCCCATATGTTTCTATATTTTTCACTGCTTCACTATTTTTTAATAATATCATTTCATCTTGTTTTAATAATAATTTCCCCATAAAGTCCCCCATTTTTTCGAATGTATGTTCTTTTAATTATATATTACTTCTTTTCTCCTCGTCTTTCAAGTTATTTTTTATGTAGATAAGCAACTAATCCTATGAGTGACTATTCCAATACAATAGTGCATCTTTTTCGGGAAACATTCGAAAATAAAATTTGAAGTAGGCCGCCAAAAGCGGATTATAGCTGTCACGGTACTTGCTATGGAGCTTTTACCCTTTTATTATTTTCATCACAAACTATATGATTATCATCAAAATGTCATCCAAGAATGATCTCTAACGTATGAGGATTGTCAAGGTACGGAGTGTGCTGTACCGGGAAGCGTTCCGGTACTATGTCAATGGGAACCACGTCCTGTTTGGGGCGGGGATTCTCAGAATGACCATAGGCAGGTGCCGGTATCTGGGCAGCTTCTTTTCGAAGCTGCTTTACCCAGTAGTAAAAGGTGCTGACAGCAATGCCGTGCTCGCGGCACCAGTCAATATCTGTCATGCCACTGGTCCGGCATTCATTGATAAGTTTCAACTGTTCTTCTTTTGGAACTCGGGATTTTCTGGTGTTTGCCATGATGTCGTCCTCCATAATTGTAGTTGTTGTAGTAAAATAATCTAACTATGATTATGAAGTTAGAGGCGTTTGTTGGCTAGCAGCGGGATTATTTGGCGCTTACTAATTTTCATCTCCTTCCCTGCCTTGGATTGATATTATTGAGGATAATATCCGGGCGTGAAAATAGCCAGGTGATTCCTTGAGTTGGAACCATCCTGGCTATGTAAGGCACGTATATTCTTTTTTAATTATTTAATAATATTTCCTCTAACCGCTTAATTTCTGCATCAATCTTATTCATATCTGGACTGCGTAATTCAAGGTTAAAAGATACTACTTTTTCTCCAGAAATATGCTCTAAACCATAAGCTAATTCATTAATTCGTTTATGATAATCATCTATAAAATTCTCAATATCTTCTATTATAGATTTGCTCAACTCTGATGTATATTCTATCAATTTTTCGAACATTTCTGGAACACTAATACATTTAAAATCTACTGCCCAAAGATGATCGCTTTTATATACTTCAATCAATTTTTCTGCTACATAAATTATATACTCAGCATTTCCTGGCGTTCCACGTTCACCAAGTGCTTCTTTAAGAGCCTTATTAAGTATAACACAAAGAATATCATTTTTCCGAATAAGTTCTTTACTTTTTGCCTGAACATAATCAAAAATTTCTATAGGATTTTCAAAACAAACTGTTCTTTCAAATGAAATGCCGTATTTCATATCATATCGCAAATCATCCAGTTTATTCAAATTATCTTTTAATACCTCTGCAAATAATAAGTACTCCCACAAATCCGGTTTTTCAACCACTAATTCAAATACACGCCCGGAATATTTTAACACCTTAGGCGATACCCCTTCTTTTGAAAAATGTTTTCTTAAACATAAACTATCATTGACCAAATAAGCCAATTGATTTTTCAGACATTTTATAATATCTTGACCTGTGTTAAACTCATATACCCAATTACTATCTTTGTTTCTTAAAGTATCTACAAATTCAAATATTTTTTCCGAATCTACAATATCTGAAAAATTCATTTCTTTATTTTTCTTCCAAACAGGTAAAATATTACTTACTTTTTGATCTATAAATACAAAAATCGGGATACCTTTTGCTTTTGCCCGTAAATACTCTAAATTAGTAATTGATTTTTCTCCATGATCTGTTATGTACCCATATCGACTGCCAACGATTAGTACCATTATATCAGCTCTTTGTTCTACGACTCGAAGACAGTTATTTATAGTATCTTTATCCGGATCTATTGGAAAAGAATCGTATTCAGATAATATGGCTTCATATCCTAAATCCGCTTCAATAAATTCTCTAATATCTCGCCTAATCTGTTTTAAATCATAACATGTAGAACTTACAAATATTGATGGTTTACGTGCCTCTCCTGAAATATATTGCATTTTCACGCCCTCTTTCTATTATGACTTTTTTCTATTTTTTATTAGTAAAATTATTGATAAAATATCAATATATACGTGCTTACTAATCTGTTTTAAAAATCAAATGCATGTTTGAATGACGTTCAAGTGAATTTTTATCTTTTTCTATGTATTTCCACGTTTCTTTATATGTTCCTTCAACGGAAACTGATTTATCTGAAATAAAATCTATAAACTCCAAAACTTTTCCTTCATATTTTTCAGCAAATTCATCCGAAAGTATTTCTTTCTCATCATCTGAAAAGTCTTTAAGTTCATTGTATAAAACATGTTCTAAATTGCATGAATTAAAATATAACCTATACGGAATATTGCGGATTTTTCCAGTTGTGTACAACTTAAACATAATCTCTGATTTATGTGCATTTCTTTTTTCAACCTCTTCAATGTCAAAATATTCCATATGATCCTCATAATATTGAATATTTTCAACTTCTGCTTCCTTAATGCAATTTTTAGTAAATGCACCATCTGTGTCAGCTATATGAATAATTTTTACAAAATCTCCCCAATTATATCCGTACTTACTTTTGATAGTCTCTATTAAAGCACCTACTTTTGACACTACGTTTTCTTTTGTTGTACTATAATTAGATGTTATATCTCCATGAACAACTGCAAATTGCACTTCTTCCCAAGAAAAAAACTCTTTCAATATTCCACCTATAGCATTTTCATCACTAGGCCCCTCAACAATAACCGTAACTACCTTTTTTTCATTCACTTCGCAGTCTCCTTCCTGCTTTTCTAAATGCTCTCGCAATTTTCAAGCTGTCAGTTTCTTCATATATTTTTTCTTCCTGTCCACCAAGAGTAATACTTCTAATATACATACTTCGGAGATTATTAGATCCTTTCACATTTTTCATGTGAATATATCTATTATTTGGATTGGCAGTAGAAAACATGATACTATCTTTATCCAACATCTCTAATGCACGTAGATTGTGAGATGTAAAAATCAATTGTCCTTTTGCACTCTTATTGAAAATATCTAATAATTCTCCTAACATATACTCAAAAATTCCAGCATCTATTTCATCAATAACTAAGCAGATAGAAGAATTTCCAAATGCTTGAATTAGAACATTTAAAATAGATACTATCTTAATAATACCTTCAGATTCCATACGAATCGGAATCGTTCTTTTTCCTTCTCTATTCGACATAAGCTCAACTTTCCAGCCTTCTTCACCAGAATCCATTGCTTGCTTTCCATAATCTTTTATTTCAATATTCATTCCCGGAATAATTGTATATAAAACAGTATTGATTTGATCTACAATCTCATTAAGAATATCTTTCTTTTTAATATCTAAAATAACTGGTTCCATTAATGGAACTGCAAAATCCCCTTTCATTCCTGTTTTTTCCTTTTCAATGCGAAAAGCCATTGGGAGCAAGAAATTTGCAGAAATCAAACCGGAATGAGAACTTCTAATAACAAACAAATCTTTAAGTGCAAAATCAAACAATGCATGAATAACAATGGAATAATTCTTAAATTCACTATTCTTTTTAAAGAAAATTTCTCTACTATCTTTTCCAAAAATGTAAGAGCAATTACTCTTTTCTGCTATTTTTCGTGCAACAATAAGATCCATTTTTACATTTTTATCTTTCCCAACTAATTCTTCAACTCTTTTCAATGGTTTAAAAACAACATCTGTCTGAGTTCTTTGATAATCCATAAAAACATTCTTATTCGTTCTATTGCCATCTTTATTTATTGCACAATTCAAATATTCTCTTTCAATAATAACGCCATCATCTATTTTCGAGAAAATAATATGATAACCTACCTCATACAGTACGTTATCTCCAAATATTTTAAATTCAGCATTTATCTCTGCATTTGTTGAATCTGTATCGATATAATCTATAATCCTTTGATCTAATTCCTCACCAGTAATAATACCTTGTAAAAAATAAAGTGCATCGACAATTGCTGTTTTACCAGATCCATTTTGTCCATAAATTCCCAAAATCTCAGCTCTACTACATTCAAATTTTCTTTCATTAGCAAGCGGCATTATAATAATACCATTCTTTACATTTTTAATATTTTTTAAAGTTAATGATGATAAACGAACAACAATATTTCCCATAATTGCCTCCTATAATCCATTAAAATCGCATCTATATTCTAACACAAAACATTTGATTTTTCAATTTCATTTTATATTTTGATATTTTTTATTCCATTTTTAAAATTATAATATTATTTATATTGTGTTCATTTTTTCATTATTTATTCGCTAAAATTATTGATTTGAGCGATATTATCCAAATAATACCACTCAAATCAATTACTCTATTAGATTGATTCTTCTAAATTATATATATGTTTTATCTTTCCATCTCTCCCATCCTTCCTGTCACGTTCAACATCTTTTCTTCTCGGAAGCTGAGCATCTTTCCATTAGTTCCACCGACAATAATATGATCCAGCAATTCTATCCCCAGTAGCTGTCCGCACTTCTGCAGCTTTCTCGTAACAATCATATCCTCTTTTGACGGTTTCACATTGCCACTGGGATGATTATGAAGTCCAATGATTGCAGAAGCATTTGCCAGAATACTGCTCTTAAAAACTTCTCTGGGAATTACCAAAGATGCGTTGATCGTTCCAACACTGACCAGATTCATATTGATTACCTGTCCATTATTTTTCATATTCAGGATACAAAATACTTCTCTGTCATATTGAGATAACTCCTTCGCCATCAATTCTACAACAGCCTGTGGACTATCCAATATCTGCTCACTATAAAGAGATGGTTCTCTTACCAGACGGATATTCACAACTTCCAATTCATTCTCCATTGTTCTGATCTCCTTTTGGAAATTCTACAACCAGAAGGACATTACTCTCTGGAGATTCCACATATGATTTCGATTATGATAATGTCATTTCCAAACATTTATGTTGTTCCACCATAATCTGCTCCTTTCGTTTCTTCCCTTACCTTTTCGCCCGTTTCCTTGTCCGTTGTGGTTGTATGAATGGTAATCTCTTTTTCATACTCATCGGTCAGCGTTCCAAGATCGATTGTTACTTTATTTCTGCTGACAACAACTTCAAATGCAGGAATCAGCTTCATACCTTTGTTGGATTCACAAGATAACTCCTCAATCTCATAAGTATCATAAAGTAATGCACCTTTGCTGTCGTCCGGCTCAGAAGTTCCGAACCAGATACCGTCCTCACTGGATGTTTCGGCATTTGTATTTTTCTTATGAGACGCCCAATCAGAAGCAGTGGAAAACTGACCATTTTTATCTTTCACTATTATATGGCTCTCTCCGGTTGTCTTGCTCGTAATCTTAAAAGGAACATTTGCAAGTCTCTTATGTGTACCTGCTCCAATCTTTACGCCTTCCAGATTTCCACGTTTAATCTGGTTGTAAATAGAATGACTTTCATCTGTTAAAACCACGATTTTTCCATTTTCTGTAATCGGAAATTCAATCGCTTTTGCCCCGTCAGTCAGATAACCTTCCGGTGCTTTGGTTTCTTCCAGTTTGTATTTACCATACAGAAGTAAATTCTTAACTTCCAGAAATTTTTCCACTCAAAACACCTTCGCCGGAGTTCACATTTGCGTGTGAGACTCCGGCGTTAATTATTTTACACCTGTATTCGTTTCAAAAATATCTATTAGAACTGGGATCATTGCTTGCTGCTCTCTTACATAAGACTGGTAACTGAATATAGTTCCAGGCGCATCCAAATCATTTGCATTTCCTACACAGACAAATCCATTTCCCTCGATTCCTATATATGTTGTAATCTGATGCATTTTTCCGTTTTCGTTCTTGTTTATTACATTCATCAGAGTCAGGCCATCTCCAATGTCATACACATCGATTCGTTTTTGAGAAAGTTTTTTCATTCCGCTTCGCCTCCCTTTATGAACGCCAGAATTTCCCCGTAAGTGCGGTTGCTCTTTATTACCGCCTCCCATTCCTCGTTCTTACGTGCTATACACACCGCTTCATCCATCCTCCGGCTCAGGTCTCCTCCGACCTTCCCGCTTCTGATATAATCATATAACTCCCGCAGATTCTCCGGCACTTTCTCGGGATCTGCAGCACAGTTATAAAAAATCTTCTCCGTTCCATCCTTCAGGTACAGCTCCCTGTCTTCCTTGCACAGATTCTGAAAAGAATACTTCGCATATCCCCTGCCAAATGGGTCAAAGCTTCTCCACCGGCTGATGGTTCTGACTCTGCATCTCCGCATCGTACATACGCTTTTTATCCCGCGTATATATATCCAGACGGATCGGCTTACCACCCGAAGTATACCGGAACTCCCGCTGCGGCTGGACATCCTCCAACTCTCCTACCTTTTCCTCCAGCAGCCGTTCCAACACATCCCGGCAAAGCACTTTATCTCCCATCGCCTTACCAAACATAAAATCATCCGAAATCGTCAGTTCCTCATATCGTTTTGCCATTCGTGTTCTCCTCTCACACGTCTGCAGGAGAATAAACAACGGCAATACGTAGAACAAACGCTCTGTCCTTCATCATCTCCTACTCTATTGTATTAAATGGGGTAAATAAGCAGGAATTCCTCTGAAGTCACAGATATCAACTAATGCTGATTTAGAAATTTGAAATAGATAAGAAATCTGCTTACAAGCAAAGAATAACAGACACCTTTATAATTGTCAATGTGGCAAAATAGCCAAATCTGCGCTTTGTTAAATTTAGACAATATGTAATCAACCACCTCTTCTTTTTCTGCCTTACTGAAATAACATTTTTATGTGCTTCTGTTATTTCCATTATAAACTATATAACAGCCCTCAAAATGTACCGTGTGCGCTTCAGCTCCCGGAGGAGCCTGTATCCACACACAGCGGTATCATCAACACCGAATCACTTTGGACTCACTTCCTAATAACCACTCTAAAAAGCGCCATTTCATTGCCAATTCTATCGCAGGGTTAATCACGCTCTCATCCCTGTCAAATGCATACCCTTTATTGCATATATATCTTTTTCCGTCCGGCCATTCCAAAGTCATCCCGGCTTCATATACAATATCCATACCACTTACACTTGTAATTCTATTGTGGCATCGGTTGGATGCCATAAAAATGTATAGTTGGTTTCTGTAGTCTATCGTTAACTGATTCCCGGTATATCCTCCCAGTGCAAATGCATTTCCGCTCAACCAATGATTCACCTCAGAGTTCTTTGCGACAGGATTCTTTGAATAACACAAAAGTCCATGAAACTGGCTAAAAGTTCCATCCTCATTCTTTTTACCGGTATGATTTACTCCAATCTTATTGACAAATTGCGAATCTAATAAATTACCTGACAGCATCATAGATGCAAATTTTCCCATATCTGCTGCTGTAGAGAATAATCCTGCGTGTCCATAGAGACGTGGGCACCACTTCTCCAATTTACGTGCCTTCCCATCATTTACCATTCCTTTAGAAATATCCCTAATTACACAATAATTATTATTTGCGATTCTTCTTTCATAATTATTCGAAACTACCCGGCCCATATCTTCAGGTCTGATAACCAATACAGTGTCCTTCATGTCGCATGGATCCAAAATATATTTTCTAACCAAATTATATAAATCCGTTCCTGTTACACTTTCCACTACATAAGATAATACTATTGCACCCATATCTGTATATAATCGGGACTGTGTATAATCTGGCTTGATATTTAAAATCAGATATTCTGCGTCTTCATAGGACAAAGCATTTTCTATTCTGTCATCTGTTCTTAATGGCACCCTGAAAGAAAGCAAATCCTTAATAGTTACATCTTGAAGATACTTAAATCTTTTATCTAACTGACCTATTTTTGAGTCTATCTTAATTATTTGCTCTTTTATTAATTGCAGTACCACAATACAAGTAAATATCTTAGTAACCGAGGATAAATCAAAAATAGAATCTTCTTGCATTTTTATTTCATAAGATAATCCATTATCATCTATTTCCTGTTGTTTTCCTACTGTCAAGATTTGTCGATGGTGCGGAGTTCCAATTGCTAATACCATTCCGGGCGCCATCTTATCCCTCTCAATAAAATTATCAATTTTATTTTTTAATAACGAATCATCCAATAAACCCTGATATAATTCATCCCGTGTCAAAGCTCTCTCTCGCTTATAATATTCATATACAGGCTGCAAGAGTGCATAATAATCCTCTTTATCTTTCAGATGCACTGTATACTCACCGGCACCATAATTCTGATTCTCTATTAGCTTTTGAATATATTCTTCTAAAATATCAAACATTATTCTTATTCCTCTTTTTGGAATCATAGACCCTTTCAGCAGTTTTGGCGTCACCCGAGTTATCGACTTTCATAATTACCTGGTTAATTTCTAATGCCTTATCATATTCCTTATTCGCTTCCCAATAATTTCTCCGCGTATATAAATATCCTTTTGGTTTCTCGGAATGATTCATATTCCAAATAATCTCAACCGTATTTAAATACTTATCAGCCTCGCTCATCTTCTGTGAACCGCCACCTAAAAAAAGTGAATCATAAATACAAGCCTTGCTGTAATTATAGTAAGCGTTTATAATGGGATTTACCTGCTTTATGGCAAGGTTCAACCATTCATATGCATGCTTAATATCATTCTGAATATTTAGCCTCTCTTCTTCATCAATTTTATCCAACGTAATCTCACTCAGTACAATTCCTTTTTGAAATCTTTCGCTAATGCCTAATTTCATTTCCGCCCGGTACAATAATACCGATCCTATTAAATTATATATCTTATCATCTCTTTTTTCAGCATTAAATGCCAGTTTATATTGCTCTAATGCCTTGTCATAATCCCTAATTGTCGCATAGTATGCTCCCAGATTCTGGTGATAACGTCCCTTGGGATTATTTTCCACTGACTTTTTAAGATATGTTTCAGCCTGTCTTTTCCAATCTTCAATACTATTTTCTGTGTCTTTTGTCGTTGTGGTACCCTCACCTTTGATGCAATATCTCACAATATTCTTCCACAGTTTGTGGTACCACTTATTCTCTTTCTGAATATCTGTTTCTTTCTGTTGCGTATTATCTTCACATAACAGCTTATATGTATACCCTATGGTATTTTGCATATATCCACATAGTTCTTTATCATTTTTGTTAATCTTTTCCAATTCACCCTTGTATATTTCAATACTTTTTAAATATTCTTCTTTATTCGGAGAACTGCTTACTATGTTTTTATAAAATAGCAAGTCCGATTCACGTATATTAAGATAACTGCTTACCACCGAATATTCCGGTTGCTCTAATATATCCAGTCGTCTGCGCAACTGTGGAACATCTTCTAATGCCTTTATTGCCTGACTTATGCACTCTTTTTTACGGCGGTTTTCATATGCATTATATATCCAATAGATTCTTTTCTCGAAAAAAGTCAGCTCTTTCATTACGTCCATTGGAATATACTCCAAGGTTTCAAACTGATCACACATGTAACGACAAATTTCATACATGTATTCACCCTTTTCCAGAGACCATAAAAACTTACGTTTCTCGCCTTCATATACCATCTTCTCTGTAGATTTTTCTACTTGTTCCAATAGTTTTTCTATATCTTCTTTCTTGTATACATTATAAATATTCAACCCAATCCACACACTAACTGCAATTGAAATTGTTGACAGTATAGTGTCCAATATGGATATTCCTAATACATCCCCTGCCCCTGTTTGTTTTTCCTTTATTGACTGACTTATCATCTGAAAAATAAAATGTTGTTCTCTCAGTTCTGTTAGACAAATAATAATAGGAATAAGCGCCAAAAATACAATCAGTACAAGTATTCCCATACTATTTTTTGATCTAACTTTAAATTTACCCCTTCTCATTTGTTTCCCCTTCCTAAGTAACAACTTACGGTCTAACTCTTGGGCAACTCCGTTCAAGTTCTTTCAAAAAATCTTTCATTTGCGAATATTCATCAAAAGTAATAATATCAACCCTGTGTTTATCGTTCAGGAATTCCCTAATTGGGGTAACCTTATCTTTCCTCAACATAATATAACATCTAGGTAAATCTACACCCCCAGCATTCCAATTCAATGTCATATTCAAATCACTAATAATATCCTCAAAATGCGGATCACTTCCGCCGTATCCCGCAAAAATCACGGAATTTGTCAGAAAAATGGAGTTAATTATAAGCCTAAATCCCGGATTATGTTTCATAATCGCAAGATAATCTTCTTCTGTCAAAACAAATTGATCCAATTTAATATCTGCGATTTTCCCATGTGCATGAATAATTGCGGTTTTACCTGAATAAATGGCCATGGAAAGATTTTGTTGTTCAGTATAACTATACGCTCTTGTTAAAAGACTTGTATATCCTTCTAACTTTGCCGCTTTTTCTAATAAAGCATCATAATTTGTCGTTATAATATGTTTATAATTCGTTGCAACAATCGTTTTGTGATATTCGCACGGATCTGCACCATAAAACAAAGCATTGAGTTCATCATCACAAAAATCCGTATTGACCCCATGTGTCTTTACTTCCCTAACTTTCCCTTTTAAGGCGGTTATAGTAGATATTAGATTTTTATCTTTGCTTGCTTTGGCATCTGCAATAATATCTGTAAATTGATAACAGGGTTCAAGACTTTTATTCAATTCTTCGCATATTTCTATATACTTATCAATAAATCCATCCCAAGCTGGCAACCCAGATTCCACAGATATACCTGAGCCTGCAAATATGGACAACTTTCCCTCAGATAGTACCTGTTTAATTATTGGCAATGCATCTGTCATTGTATATTGCATAAAGAATCACCTCCAATCGAAATCAGACACCCCATGCTGCAATATATGCCATCACACAACCAATGTTCCATTTTTCAAGAGCTTTTTGATTAACATGAAGTGGGTACTTTTTAGCGATAATTTTATTGAAAAATTTCGTATAACTCTTCAAGAAACTAGCCAGGTAAGATTTATTGATCTTACTTTTTGATGCAGAAATAAATGTTAAGTATTCCATAAATTTTATACATTTTTTCTTAAATAAAAAGACAAACTCATCAGTTTCGCCATACTCCATTTCGATAAGTTCTGTCAGTCCCTTACAATACAAAACAAACATGTATGTATTCTCAAACGAAACTCCATATGCCTTTTCAGCCCCTTTTTTCTTTTCCATTTTATGGAGTTTTCTAATCATTTTATATCCATTCTTTTTCAGATCTTTATTTGTTTTTACAACAGATTTAATTTTCATCATTTGTCCCTTGTATGATAATGTAGGAAGTTAATTATCATACGTTTCCTTTCTTTTAATATCGTTGGGTAACTCTTGAGACCAATACAATGGTCAACTGGATGATGCGCGCCGCAGAGGTTCACCTGAACATCCTCTATGAGGAACTCCACAGGCTTCTGACCGACTCTAATCTGATTCATGCGGACGAAACTCCCTTCGAGGTGATCCGACCTTTATCCCATATAATAGGAATAAATATACCTGCTATTACAGATATTACGGCATGAATCCATCCTACCTTTCCTATGGTAAACATCAATTTGAGAAATTGTGTTGCTATATTATCTTCTCGCTTTATAGAATCCAATGCATTATACACATTATCCAACATAGATTCTCCCCCTCTACTTTTGTATTTACACCTGACTTATGCACTCTTTTTTACGTCAGTTTTCATATGCATTATATATCCAATAAATTCATTTCGCGAAAAAATCAGCTCTTTCGTAAGCACTCTATTGGTTTACAGTAAATACTCTATTTGGCGCTTACACTATTCACAAATCTTATAAAAACTTGAAACGGTCTCCCATATTGGCTTTGCTCCCGAAATTTATACTATATCTTCAAAAAAACTAAACCTATATTTTTTATCGTGCGCATATTTACACACTTTTTCAATTTTATTTTTATTTTCCATGCTTAGAGCCCATTCATGGGAGAATACAACTAAATCAGCTGTTTGATTATTCCAGCAATCATTATCAAGTTCCTTTAACTTAAAATTAATGTTATCAACATACTCTGTCCTAAAATCAGTGCTGAAAAAAAATAATTCTGTATCAGTATCGTAAATCTCATCGTGATTATAGATGAAAAAATTATCTACGCTGTTTAAATAATAGCTTTTACGGTTGTCATCCGCCGTTAATAACCCTACTATAGGCTGATCTGGTAATTGCGTTAGTTTTTTTATCCCCTCATAAGAACCTTGGAATCTTTGAAGTCTAATCACATTATCAATAGAATCTTCCCCTACAATTCTCTCAAGTTCCTGCACAGTCTTCACATAGTCTCCAACAATATCTCCTGTTTGATAATCGGTTTCTCCATTAATTGTATGAAAACCAAATCGCAGCCAATCGCTATTGTTCTTAAACTCATCTTTATACTTATCTGGGAACTGGGAAAGATTGAAATTATTATTCTCATAATAACAGTAACATGAAATAACCACACCGTACTTATCGTGTAACTCTTTGTACCATTTTAACGTAGTGTTTTGAAAGATGGAGTCATAGTTATTTTCCTTTATATCTTCAAACAATAAAATTGTGTCATCAAATGATAAACTGAAAATATTTTTTCCTGTATTTTCTTCTACCACATACGAATCCGTTCTTGCATATGATTTATTACCCGCTGTAGAGAAATCTATCCGTTCAACATCTCCCAAGTATACCGCAATTATAATTGTCGCAATAGAAAAACCAACAAACACATAACTTTTACTGTGTTTTTTTATTTTAGATGGCAACATTTTGTCAATTAAAAATTTGAATTCTTCCGTAAATGATAATAGAGTTGATGGTATAAGTATTGCCAAAAGCCCAATTATAACGGAGCGCTCCATAAAATTGAAAACAGTATCCCCATTTATATCTCTGCACACAATCCATGTAAGTCCCTCGCTTACTATGGATATTCCGAAATAGAGAAGAATCTTTTTTACGTAGTATATATATCTAATATCGAACACATATTTACTAATAACAAAAAATCTTGAGAATAAATAAATCAGCGATGTAACAAAAGTACCAATCAGTACACCATTCAATCCTATTTTTTGGACAAGTAACGCTGAAATAACAATATTCAAAATTGCTGACACAACTATGATTGGTTTATCATAATTAAACAATTTATAGATAATGAAAACTTGTGATGGTAATTGCAATAACATCCCAAGCATCAAGTTGATTCCAAGCCACATTGCCGTAGAAAAACTTAGCATTAATGTTTCACCAAAAAATAATTTAACAAATGGCTGTGCTAAAAGGGTAAAGCAGATAAAACAGAAATTTCCTATAAAAAAATTGACACAAAAATAATTTTCCGTCATTTGCTGCTGCTCTTTTTTATTTTTCCCAGAATAAATATAATTACCAAAAGTTGCCTGCAAAGAAGCAAAAACCTGATTAACAACATTTGTTAATTGCGTTGTAATCATCGTATAATTAGAAAGGTACCCCGCCAAAAGTGAGCCCTTAAAAACAGAAATTATTACATTATCCGTTCCATAAAATACAGTAGCTCCAATTCTTGAAACAAACACATCCTTCACATAAGCAATAATTTGCGGTTTATATTCTTCTACAATTTCCTTTGGGGCAGTATGATCTGTTTTCCCATATATTCTATTTGCCTCTATAGATAGAATAATATTTGCTAAAATACTCTTACCTACTTGAATCAACAAGTAAATTATATAATTTTTGCTTGTAAATAGAAAAAATATTTGTAATCCAGATGCCACAAAATATATAATCATATCAACAAAGTTCGTCAAATACGATTTTTGGTCAGCTATTATAAGTGTTCTTTTATACGCCAAGAAATAAGTTGCAACAGTACCTGCGAGATTTATAAAATACAAAACTCGCAAATAATACATACTACAATTTGCATCCGGAATAAGTACACCTATAAAAAAAGATATCACAACACCAACAGCCAAAACAAAACTTCCAATAATGCTGTATATTTTTTTATATATATACATTAATGCTGCTACTCTAGCATTATCACCATCAGCTAATGGTTTAAACAAAAAACTGGTAATAGCCACACCTACACCCAGGTCTGCTAAGTTTAACATTTGCAGAATATTTAGGAATACCGAATTGTATCCCAAATACTCTACACCAAGTGTATTTATAAAAATTTTCCGTACAACAAAGCCCATTAATATCTGCAAAAATTGACACACTAACGTAACAACAGAATTTAAATAGACAATCTTTGTTCTATTAGTACCTTCCATTTAAAATATCATTCCCCATATTATCAAATTTTTTATGTAATTCTACGAAATCAAACTGTTCTGACATTTCACAAATATCATCTATATATTTACTTATATTTTCAATTTCATTAGCTCTTATTATACGAACCTTCTTAGAATCTTTTATCCATTCATAGCTTCCCAATATTTTAGTATCAAAAGATTCTAAAACAACACATGGCGTTCCCATAATAAATGCTATAATCATCCCATGCATTCGATCTGTAATGACACATTTTGCTCTCGAAAACATTCTAAATAAAGTATCTAATTCTATCTCCCTAAACCCTATATTGACAGTGCGCCAAATAGTTGTATCATATAAAAAAACATTATTATAATTTTTTAATAAAATACGTGATATTTCTTCTCTTTTTTCTTCTCCTATTGCACTTTCTTTTTCTTTTCGAAGACAAACAAGATAATCTTCATTCTTACTTATCTCTTTTTTAGTTTTACCAGCCAAATAGAAAACCATATCTGGAACTAATTTTACATTATCTCTTATAACATACCTTCGTAAGTAATCATATGATGCTATATCGCGAGTATATATAATAAGGTTTGTCGAAGAATTATATACATTTATACTTTTTTTTAATTCTTTTCTTCCATTAAAATTATTTTCAAAATAAACTGATACCGGTAAACATATCACAGGATTATTTTTTATCTTTTTAACGCAAAATCTACGCATTCGTTCTATATACGGATAAAGAGATCCCATATTTCCACCACCTTGAATAAAAAAAAGATCTCCTTCCT
>ENA-ORMX01000344-ORMX01000344.1-human-gut-metagenome-genome-assembly--contig:-NODE-344-length-35994-cov-5.836473_pt1 | contig 35994 bp, 19 predicted proteins | sample MGYA00242108_ERZ509007 | MGnify/ENA primary metagenome ERZ509007 (study PRJEB26280, sample SAMEA2338745) | human gut metagenome | biome: human gut; feature: human-associated habitat; material: faeces...
AAGGAGAGGGGAGTGAATAGTCTTGCAAACATATTGGGTGTTGGAGGACGGGGCGCGGAGGCCACCGTCCTACTAACGATGACACAAAACCCACCAACAACCAACGTAAAGCAAAAAAAACGACAAGCCAGGCAAACTAAGTAGGACGAGGGCTTCCACGCCCCGTCCTCCATGAGATAACGGTCCCCATAATGATAACCATCCTCCATGATGATAACTAATCTTGGGTGTTGGAGGACGGGGCACGGAGGCCACCGTCCTACTAAAGTTTGCGGTAGTGTAATTAATCCATTATTAGTAAAGCTATTCACTCCCCTCTCCTACGGGGAGGGGAAAGCCGCGTGAGCGCGGCGCGGGGGAGGGGCTCCTGGATGGCGCGGGGGAGGGGCTAAAAAAAGGAGGTAAACCCCATTGTTGGAATTTACCTCCTTTGTATTTATCTCGCTACCACACGCTGTGTGTGGGCGTTAGTGGTTTTATTACTTGATAACCTTTACTACCTTCTGTGAACCGTCAGCATACTTGGTAACAACGATGTTCAGACCCTTAACGGCAGCCTTGTTAGCAACGCCAGCGGGTGTGTAGTAGGTGGTAGAAACAACCTGTGCGGGAGCGTTCTCGATGCCCTTAACGCCGCTGGTTGCAGGAGTGTCAGCGTCGCCGATAGCGATACCATACTCAGCAACGTAGCCACCGAGGAAATACTGATAGAGCTTAGCCTGCTTGTCGTTGAGAACCTCTACGTTCAGCCAGTTACCCTGTGTGGTCATCTCTCTATTTTTTTCTTCAGCCTCTTTGGTGTAAACAGTGGTCAGTGTCTTGTTGTCGGCACCAATCTCAGCGATGGTGATGCCATCAAGATAGGTGGGGGTTGACACGTTGCCATAAACAACAAACTTGCGGCTGCCCAGAACGAAGATTTCGCCACCGTTGCAAACGCCCTTGTTGGGGAGACGATCCTCGGGGCTGTAGAAGCGTGTCTGGTCGCCAAGCACTTCACCTTCCTCGAATGTAACGTCGGTAAGTGCAGCTGAACGGTTTACATATAAGTAACGGTCGGTGCCATCTACATCTTTATAATAGTTGTAAGTAGCCCATGTGCCAGCGCCAATCTTCTGGTCGGCATCATATACGTTTGAATATTGCACGAGAGGAGTGTCGCCACCTGATGGGGTGAAGGTATAGCAAACGATACCTTTGTTTTCGAGGTCTTGAGCTGCACCACTTGCCAGCAGTGTAGCGCCTTCTTTACCAAACACGTTGCCTTTGGCCTTGCCCAAAAAGTCGCCACGGCCCTGGATGCTGCCTACTTTCTCGGTTGTACGCATTTCTTTGAGGTCGGCGCTGATAAGGGTAAATGTTGTTTCGCTTCCTACGGGATTGCTGCCAGCAAAGCCCCAGTTAGCAATAATAGCGTTGCCAGCCTCGTCGTGGCCGAGCGCCTGGTTTGCACCAATCTCTTTCTGAGCAATCTCTTCGCCTGTACCAAGGTCAAACACGCGCAGCTCCATAGATCCACGGTCGGTCATGTAGAACTTGTCGCCGAAGCCATAGCCTGAACGCATTACAGTCTTGTCGTAATTAGTAATGTTCTTTACGGGCAGTTTTGCAATTTCTTTTACTTTGAAATCGCTCTGAGCATTTACTGACATTGCACCAGCCATGATGGCTGAAAGAAGTAAAATTTTCTTCATAAGTTTAAGTTAGTTAATTTGTTAATATTGTTTGTATCTAAATATAAATTTTGATGTCATTATGATTGCACAAAGATACTGATTATATTTTGATTATGTAGGTTTGATGCGTTAATATTTTTTAAATAATGGGTAGTTATCTTCGCGCTCTGCGCGTTTTTTATAAAAACATTAATGTCTATTAATTGAACATTAATTAAACATCAATAAGAAATCGCGCAAAGCGCGTATTAATGATAATTAATGTATAATTAATGGACATTAATGTTTAAAGACTGCAAGTAATGCAAAGCATTGCGAGCTTGTAATTGTTCGTGTTAAATACACAACAATAGGACGCTTATGTTTGTTTCATGTAGACCGTAGGTTCCTTCACTTCGTTCTGTCACCTACGGTTATGTTCATTCGCCGCCGTTGGCGACGGCAAGCGTCAGTGCTTATTGCTTCACAACCTTCTTACCAGGCAGCTGGTTTACCTTTACGAGGTAAACGCCACGACCCAGCTGTGAGGCATCCACAACGTCGGTATGTCCGCGAGCAACGAGCGTGCCATTTACCGCAAACACCTTCACGTTGGTAACGGCCTCGGGAGCCTCAATAATCAGGCTGTTGCCCTCGAAGCGCACTTGCAGTGCGTCGGCTTCGTCGGCATCAACACCGCCAATGCCTGTCTCGATATCCTTGACGATGGTGAGCGCTGCGGCAGCAGGTGTGATGGTTTCGTTGTTCTCGGTGGGGATAGCAAACACGCCGAGGCGGTTGCCCGTGCAGATGAGGTTGCCAGCATAGTCGAAGTGCATCTGATAGATGTAGTTATTGGTGTTGGCTACGCCCGACTTGAACGAGCCACGGTGCTTGAGCACGGGCTGTGTTTCGGTCTCCCATGTCACGTCGAAGAACTGCAGCACACCCTTCGAGTCGTTAATAACCAGTGTCTTGCCGTCGTTGCTTACCGCAAAGCCAGCGCCACCAGTAGCATCGAACAGGTCGATGTTGTCGCCTTCGCCACTGTTGAAGGTAATCTTGCCTTCGCGTGTAACATATACCAGTGAGGGCACGCCTTTGCTGTTGTTACCGCTACCACGTATTTGCGATGCCCATGCGCCACCGTCGCGACCAGCCACGATGTTCATGTTGCCATTAAGCATGTAGTTGCCAATGCCTAAGGTGTAAGAAGGTGCCTTGTTCCACTCGTTCAGCAGTGTGCCGTCTTCCTGACCGATGTTGTAAACACAAACCTCGTTTTCAGGAGTCCAGTCTTCGTTGGCAATATATACCTTGGTGTCGGCACCTGTTCCGCCGAAGGCGATGCCCACAGTTGAAGAACCTACGTTGGCACCATCGTTGGTGAACAAGCCGCTTTTCTGGCGTGTGCCTACGAAGAACTGCTGATACTGGTAGCCCTCGTCGGCCATCTTGGCGGGATCGGCAATGTAAACGCCTGATGGTCCGTCAGACCATTCGGTCATCCAAACTTTACCCTCGGGGTCGGCAGCCATACGATAGTTGCTTGACGGTGCGTCGTAGCCACGGTAGGGCGCATTGTTTACGCGGTTGAAGGTCTGGTCGTAAGCATAGATGCCGTTGGCGGCATTGCCATAGCCTACGCGGTTGTTGACGTAGATGTATCCAAAGTAAGGCGACTCGGGTGCTGTGATGACAGCGTTTCCGCTTAAGAAGCCGCTGTATGCATCTTTGTCAGCATATACCTTAGTTATCTTTGTTATGGCTTCGCCACGTAAACGTACAGCCCAGTTGAGCGTTGTGCCTACGGTGCCAGGCAGCTCGTCTTGAGAGATGCTAAACTTGTTTTCGCCCTCTTTCACGTCGATGGTCTTGCTGCCCTTTTCGTTGCCCTCGGCATCGGTAAAGATGATGGCAGCATCGGTAGCATTATCATTGGCCTTGAAGGTCAGGGTGTAAGAGCCATCGCCCTCGCGCACGCTGCGCAGGTCGTAAGCGTAGATGTTCTTCACAACGGGCTGATCCACACCCTCTGTGGTGAAGGTGGTGAAGGTGTTGCCGTGCAACAGGTAAAGGTTGATGCCATTGGTGTTGGCCTTAGCGCCAGCCGCCATGGTGGTGGTGGCGTCGGCATCGGTCAGCGCGGTGGTCTCGCTCTTCACCAGTGTGGCCTTGTTCAGGCCCTCGGTAATATCGAACAGATGCACGCCACCCACCTTCTCGTCTTGCAAGAACGGTGTTACCATAAACTGGTGTTTAGCATACTTGAAGAACTGTATGCCGTGTGCTGCTGCATCTACAGCGTCGCCACACTTGCTCACTACCTCGGCATCAGAAGCGGCAGCGCCCTCGGTCATGGTAAATTCTAAGGGGAGGCCTATCTCGCCATCGATAACAAAGTTGTCATCGGTGCGGGGCGATACCATCAGTTGCATATCGGCGCCTTGGCATTTCTCTCCAAAGGTTTGGCCCTTAGATGAGCCACGGAAACTGGTGGTAGAGAGTTTGCCTTCAGCCACGGTCATGATGAGGAAGCGCAGTGCCTTGCTTGAGCCTGATGTTACGCCTGTGGTAACCACTTGGCAATCGTCAGAGGCACCATTCACGGTCAGAGCACGACCCATGTCGGCACGGTAGAAGTTGCACGAGTGCTGTGTGGTGAACCATGTCTTGGGCGCCTCGTCAAACGAGTTCCAGATATACACGTTCAGCTGTCCGCGCTTGTAGCCATCTTCAACCTTTGTGTCGTCAAACTGTGTACGCACGCTGTTGATGCCTACCAGCTTGCCATCGGCCGTGAAGGCAATGTCGTTGAGGCTTGAGTAGAAGCCAAGGTCGTCGGCGCTGCCTTCGGCCAATCCTTCTACAGAAAGCTCTTTCTCAATGGCACGTGTCTTGTTGTTGATAAGATAGAGGTGTGGCGTCTTTGCATCGTTGGTCAGCACAACGGTAGAGTCGCCACGCACCAGCATACGCTTCACGGTGCCCTCAAGGGTGAGGGTGGCCGATTCTTGTGCAAACTCGAGCTGTGTGGGAGCCAGCGTCATGCCATCAAGGGCGGGCTCGTCGTAGTTGTGGTAGAGCACCACAGGAGGCTCATAGTTGGTAGCCTCGACGTGCAACTGTGCATACGATGTTTCGTTGGCCTTTACCTCAACGGTGATGTCGTCGTCGCCAAACAAGGGCTTGTAGCCCTCTTTCTCTACCTGGAAGGTGTACTTGCCAGGTTGGAGGTCGTTGAAGACGAAGATGCCGTTATAGTTGTTATCTACCTGATAGGTCTTCACTACGGTGCCATCTTTCAACAGGTTTACCTTGGCGCCATTGATAGGCAGCCACTGGTCGTCGGTCTTGGGAACGTAGTGGTAGAGGTTATGCACAATTTTTTCGTGCAGATCTTTCACGGTGCCCATGATGTAGCCTTTGGTTTCGGGCTTGAGGCCGAAATACTCGCATACGCCACGTGCCACGCGTATGCCTTCTTGTCGGCACCAGTCTTCGTTGAGCGCACGGTGGCGCGATGGCTGATAGGTGTGGAAGTAACCCTCGAGCAAGAAGCCCGGTACGCCATGCTTCAATACGCCCAGATAGCCCGTATAGTCGCCTTTGGTGCCGTGGCGTGTGCTTGAACTACCGTAGAACGATATGTCGCCACGTATGTTGGGTTTGTCTATACCGTAGTAGCTCTGTGGGTCGAGCACACTTTCCCAGTGATGTTTCCAGTTGGTTGTGGCCATCGCTTTGCTACCAGGAGCATAGTCTTCGCTGTCGGTGCCACGATAGATGTAGACGGGATAGTTGGTGTTAGAGCCTTCAGAGGCTGCGTTAGAGTGGATAGAGATAAACATATCCATGTTGTTAACATCGACCTCTTCGCAAATTTCTGATAGCGAGCGGTTATATTTATCCTCGTCAGCAGCGCCCTTTACATAAGGATACGGGCCATTCTTACGGCGCGAGAAGATGATGTTTTCGCCTTTCACGCCCATACGTTCAAGGGTGCTACCCAGCTCGAGACACTTCCAGAGGTTGGTGTTCGTCTCGTAGAAGCCCAACGTGTCGGGGCGCCCCGTCTCAAGAGCGGGGTAAGGGATGGTGGCACAGGGGCGGTCGTTAGGCCCCCATGATCCGTGACCCGGGTTGATATAAATACGCAGTTGGTCGGCAGTTTTTTTGCTTTGAGCCTGAACATTGCCTACCGACATAAAGGTTGCAGCCATGGCCGCACCGAGAAGTAAGAATCTTTTCATGGTCATGACTATTTAGAAACGTTAATAATGTAAGCTTTTCCATCGGGGGTGGTGAAGACAATTTTGCCAGCCTGAGCGGCAGGCTTGGGGAATTGGGCTATCACCGAGTTGGTGGTAAGGGTTTGTGTAGCGCCGTCAAGGGTGGTGGCGATGATGGCCGAAGCGGTTACCACGGTGCCATCGTCTTCGTCGTTCATGCCCACCACGGTGTTGTTGTCGTACCATTTGGGTGCGCGCAAGATGCCTAAGCTCTTAACGTTTTGGCCGTTAAGGTCGCACACAAAGGCGCCTACGCCACAAACATAATACAGGGCTTTCTGTCCATCGGGAGAGATTGATGGCCAAATGTAGCTATACTCGGTGCCATTGGGTGAGAATACCTTGGTCTTGCCATTGGCGGTGAGCATAAGCTGCTGGTTGTTAATGCTAAGCACGGGCTGGGCCTTGGCCTTTTTGCCATTGATGGCCTTGGCTCTTACCTTGCCTTTGTTGATCACGGTAGCGCCGTTGGCAGTGAGGCGCACGCCTTGCAGATTGCGTGTGGCAGCCTGTAGCTCAACCTTCTTTTGGGTGTTGAGGTCGATGCTGTGCAGCGATGTCATGCGCAGATGTTGACGTGTGTAAGAGGTCTCACGGAACAAAACGGCGTCGCCACTGGGCGTGAAACAGGCACCATAGCCGGCACCCTCGTTCTCGCTCAGTACAACGGTGTTGCCTGAAGTAAGGTTAAAACTTTTCAGCCCTCGGTTGTTGCCTGTGGTCAATAACAGGCTGTTGCCGTCAGGACTGATGTCGGCAACCATTTCACTGCCATTGGGCAATGTCACTTGCTCAACGTTCTGCACGTTGAAAACCTGTGCCATGACCGAGAGCGGTAGGAACAGGGCAAGCGTGATAAAAGGTTTTCTCATAGAATAATTGTTTAAATTAAGTGAGAATAATTAAAAGTTAGAATAATATATTGTTAATGATGTCTTTAGATTGTGTATGTATAGATTTTAAGCACAAAAATAGATAAAATATAAGATAGAAGAAAGGTATAGAGAGATAAATTAAGAAAAATTAAGTAACGAGCGGACGCGTGTTCCACATTGTCATCTTAATGTTAATTAACGTATGCCACACAGATGCTGTTAAATGTTTTTTGTAACTTTGCACATATTAATTCATACTTTTGATTTTTAATTATAATTCTTACTAATATTTAACCTGCGTATATTTTTTACCCTTATGCAAAAAAATCCTATCCATTGGCTAAAAATGTGTGCCGTTATTATCGGTACCGTGCTGTTAGCAGCTTGTAGCAGCGATGACGAATTGTTGCCCGAACCCTCAAATAAAAATCTACCCGCCATCTCTAATTCGTCAAAGACAGAGGTGAACGTAACCCCCACACTGCCACAAAAAGATTTCCGCGCCGTATGGGTGGCAACAGTTGATCATATCGACTGGCCCAACAGTATGGGCTCGACATCTAAAATAGCCGAGAGCCAGAAGAAATACTATCTGCGTATTCTTGACAGCTTGCAGGCACACAACATCAATGCTGTGATGTTCCAGATCAGACCTATGGCCGACGCCTTCTACGACTCGCCCTACGAGCCTTGGACAAAATATATCACTGGCCGCCGTGGTAAGAAGCCCAGTTGGAATCCGCTGCCCTGGCTCATCAGCGAGACACACAAGCGTGGCATACAGTTTCATGCCTGGATGAACCCCTACCGCATCGCTACACGTTCCAGTGCATCGACTGCCTTCCCCGAACTGGAAAGCACCATTCCTGCCGAATGGGTGAAAGATTATAACAAGGTGCGCATCTATAACCCCGCACTGCCTGAGGTGCGCCAGCGCATTGCCGACATTGTGGCCGACGTGCTGCATAAGTTTGATGTGGATGGCATACACTTTGACGACTACTTCTATCCCTCGCTCACCTCGGGCGAGTCGATGAACGATAATGCCGAGTATCAGAAGTATGGCACGGGTCAGGGCATTGCCTACTTCCGTCGCGCTAATGTTGACGCCATGATCACGAAGGTGCAGGAAACCATTCGCGCCATTCGTCCTAACTGCTTGTTCTCTGTGTCGCCCCAAGGCAACTATGATAACGACTACAACTCGATGTATTGCGACGTAAAGAAATGGTCGCAGAATGGTATGATTGACGTGCTCATCCCACAGATTTACTGGAGCACCGAGCGTTATTTTATACCCCGACTGAATCAGTTCTCTGCCTTCTGTACAAAGTCGCATTTTATGGTGGGATATGGCCTTTACCGTTTCAATGGTCAGTCTTCTGACCCTTATTATAAGACGAGCGACGACCTGAAGAAGCAGTTTAGCATTGCCTATGCCGACAAAAATGTGGAGGGCGCTATCTTCTATAGCACCCAATGGCTGATGAGCAACCCCGTGAAGACCAACGAGGTGATAAAGGAACAGTTTAACACGCTGTTGCTGCCCCCGTATCTCGGCGTGACGCCTATGGTGCAGCCTGAGGCTCCGCAGAACGTGAAGGCCGATGGCCTGAAACTCTCGTGGGAGGCTGTAAGCAATTGCTATTATGCCGTTTACCGCTGCAACGCTACCGATAACACGGCTTCGATTGTGCAGATTACCTACGACACAACGGTTGATGTGTCTGAGAATGGCAACTACTTTGTTACGGCTGTGACAAAGGGCTTGAACGCTGAAAGCAAAATATCGACCATCGTCAACTGTGATAAGTCGACCTCGGGTATCCACGATATTACAATGTAATCTCTTCTCTCGCATCTCGTTTTTTGGCAATAGGCCGAAGACAAACGTTGCTTGAGAGATAAGATAATAACCTTTTAAAAATGATGATCACTGGGCACGGCCTTCTCAACACGAGGGTCGTGCCCTTTTTGTTGCTGTTAGTAGGACGGTGGCCTTCGTGCCCCGTTCTCCAACATTCAAAATAGGTAATCTTGGTGTTGTTGTGAAACATCTTTTTGCTAACAAATAGTAGGCTAATATGTGAAAACTTGTTACAGGTGGTAAAATATTGGAACACAATATTGTGAGATTGTAGCAAAATGCTTAATTTTGCATGTATTTTAAAAGAAAAACGTCAATCGACGATACAGATAAAGAGAGAACTACAACAAGAATAGAGAGAATCAACGAAATTGTTGCACACCTTATTCATTATGATGTTACACGATGCACGAAAACGCATCACGCGCATAACACGTGGGCGAATCAAGCCTCATTGTATATAATATATAAGGTGTAACCACATAGATTTTTTTATAAACCAATTGTTTTACATTCATTATTACGAGATGAAAAGATTTTTACTTTCCTTCTTCGCGATGTTCCTTTGCGTGCTCTCGCTGAGCGCTGAAGGCACTATCACCTTGAAAACAAGTAAGGCTAAAGGCGAGAAATTAAACATTCGCGCCTATTGTGCCACTGCAAACGAGTCGTTCACCATCGATTGGGGTGACGGCGCAGCTAAGTATTATTCAATCGACCCCAATGGCTAGACTTTCTCTCAGTATGCTCGTGGCGATGTAAAGGGCGATGCTATCACCATCAAGGGCGACATCGTGTTCTTTGAGTGTACCGACTCGCACCTGACATCGTTCACCACCAGCGGCATGACCAAGCTCGAGAACATTGACCTGTCGAACAACGACCTCACCAGCTTTGAGGCTACCGACCTCACTGCCCTGAAGCAGTTGAACCTGAAGGGCAACAAGCTGGGCACCACCGACGATGGCAAGTTCGACATCACGGCTGCTGTTCCCACCCTCGAGGTGTTGAACATCAACGATAACCACATTGGTTCAATGAACTTGAAGGCATGTGTGAACCTGACCCACTTCTACGCCAACAACAATGGCGACATGGGTGCGGTAGTGTTCCCTGATGGCAGCGAGAATCTGCAAACCATTGAGATGAACAACTGCGGATTGGCACACTTCTATCCTATAAGTCTGCCCAACTTGAAGACTTTGTACATGAGCCAAAACCACCTCTTGGAGATAGAAGAGGGCGGCAGCTATCCCTGCTTGCAAGACCTTGATGTAAGCAACAACTATCTTACTGAACTGTATGTGACCAACTATCCTAAGCTGGAGCGTCTTGACTGTTCAAACAACCAGCTCACCGTGTTGAACGTGTCGCAGAACACGGCTCTGAACTCGTTGAAGTGTGCTTCAAACAAAATAAAGTATCTCAACACCTCAAAGAACCCCGACCTCGTAACGCTGTATTGCAACGACAACTTGCTCACCGCTATCAACCTGGGTAAGAACTCGAAAATTAGCAAGCTGAACATCAGCGATAACGAAATAGCAACGCTGAACCTGGAAAACGCCTTCTTCCTTACCGAGCTGGAGGCTTCGAACACACTGTGCTCATGGTTCAACTTCAACTTTGTGAACCCTGGCGGACAATTCCAGTATCTTGACATTCGCAATAATCCTAACATGACGGCGCTGTCGTTGAACGCTATGTTCAAGACCATGCCCCAGCATTATGGATACCGCACTCCCTCACTGCTCATCGATGGCTCAAACTATGAAACCGCCAACACCGATTTTATTACCTCAAACGATGCTAAATGGACCGTGGACAAGAAGGGCGATGGCAGCGCTAAAGATACTGAGGTGAACATTACTGTACAGGCTGATAAGGCAGCTGAGAAGGTTACGTATAAAGGCTACTTTGGTGGCGACATGGTTAACGAGCAGTCGGTAGACATGACACGCTATACCACTACCAATGGCTCGTTCGTAATAGGACAGTGGAGTGGCGACGTGCTGCAGAAACTGGCCAATGTTGACGGCAAGGCTCAGGCTGGCGTGCCTATGTTTGTGATGGCTCAGCCCGCCGAAGGCTATCAGCTGAAGAGCATCACCGTAAACGATAAGGTGATGCCCGACACTTGCTTCGTGGTAAACGCTGATGCTAACATTGCAGTGACTTTTGCGAAAGAAGACCATGTAGTGGCTTTCACCACCACATCGGGCACATACCTGGCTTTCGAGCTGCGTGCTGCTGAGGATGGCACACCATGTTCTATCGACTGGGGTGGCGGTGCTCCCGAGCCTGTTACTGTAAACAAGGGCGCCACCTTCTTTGACGGCGCTGCTATGGGCACCGACCTGAAGATTTATGGCGACGTTACGTATGTTGACCTCGGCAGCTTCGAGGGCTTCGGCAACGAGAACGAGATTAGCGCTGTTGATGTGAGCGGTAACAACCTCATCACCGACCTGCTGGTGTTTATGAACCCCATCACCACACTCGATGTTAGCAACCTGAAGAACCTGAAGACCCTCGACTGTGCTTATTGCCAAATTGAGAAGCTCGACCTCTCGCACAATACGGCACTGCAGAAACTTGATTGTAAAGGTAACAAGATTACTTCCCTCGACGTAACGGGCTGCGAAGGCCTCACCAGCTTGAAGGCTGGCAATAACCTGATTGCTGATATCAATCTGTATCACTGCCCCGAACTGGAGGAGGTAGACGTGGCTAACAACAAGCTCTCTGAGCTCGACGTTACCAACTTGCCGCTGCTGTTCGACCTTGCTGCCTCAAACAACAACCTCAGCACACTCGACGTGAAACAGAACGAGGCGCTCAAGAACCTTAGCGTGGGTGGCAACAAGCTTACACAGCTCGACCTCTCGGCCAACGAGATGCTACGCACACTCTACTTCCAGGATAACATGATACAATATCTGAACCTGAAGCATCTCACCAACCTCAGCACCATCAACTGTGGCGGTAACGGTATGACAGCTTGCGACCTCGACGCCTTCTTTGCAGGTCTGCCCGAGCGCAATGGCGAACTGACAGGTGGCACGCAGCAAGACGTGTCGTTGCGCCTGAACAACGGAGAAGAGGCTCGCCCCAACGATGCTGAAAATGCTGACACCAGCATCGCTACCTCGCGCAACTGGACGGTAAACGTTACGGGTAACGCTTCGGGCTGCCCCAATGCTATCATTGAACTGATACCTGCCGAGGGTGGCACCGTGGTGGTGACCGACGAGCAGGGTAACGTGATTAAGAGTGGCGAGACCGTGAAGAAGGGCACCAAGGTAACATTTACTGCAAAGCCCGACTTCGGTTATGCGTTTGAAGGTGATATGATGGTAAACGGATCGGTAACGTTTAATGTGAAGACTCTCGTCATCACTAAGTTTACTCAGATTGAACCTATCTTCGAAGCCGACCCCACAGGCATTGACGACCTGAACACTAACAATGTGGCTGTGACCACTGCTAATGGCACCATCAGTGTGAAGGCTGCCGCTGGTACAAAGGTGGCCGTGGTGAGCACAAGCGGACAGCAGGTTGCTGTGAAAACTCTGACCGATGGCACTGCCACCTTCAGTGTAGCCGCTGGCGCTTATATCGTAAAAACTACTGGCGCGCATGGCAATAGTGCTGTGAAGGTGCTGGTTAAGTAATAATATTATTATGAATGAGGCAACCGTCGCTGATGACGGTTGCCTCTTTTTATTCTATCTTGTTCTACCTTATTTTATCCTTTTCTTTCCTCTCATTTTATCTCTCTTCCTCTCGCTAAAACCGTTAAGAAAGGAATAAACATTGTTTTGGGGGTTAAAAAAGTTTAAACTATTGCAACAAATCGGGCCCTACATACGTCTTATCAGTAACTTTGTCTTTTACAGAGGCATTGCCCTATAGAGATAAAAGATAATAAACAGATTTAGAAACAAGAAAAAAGAAACATTGCTATGAAAAAGAACTTATTAACTCTGTCGCTCTTTGCCGGACTCTTGGTTTTTGCCAGCTGCGCCAGCAAGAAAGATCTTCAGAACTGCCAGCTCGAAAACAAAGAGCTGCTGAAGAACAATGAGAATGTAAAAGACCAGTTGGCCGACGCGCGTGCACAGCTTGCTGCCGCCAACGCTCGCGTTACCACCCTTAACGACCAGCTCGACCAGCAGAAGAGAGACTATGCCTCGCTGCAGCAGTCGCTCGACAAGAGCCTTACCAACGCTGGCTCAAACAATATCAATATCTCGAAACTTGTCGACCAAATTAATGAGTCGAACCAGTATATCCGCCACCTGGTAGAGGTGAAGTCGAAGAGCGACTCGCTGAACATGGTGCTCACCAACAACCTCACTCGCTCGCTGAGCAAGGAAGAGATGAAAGAGGTTGACGTACAGGTGCTGAAGGGTGTGGTTTACATCTCGCTGGCTGACAACATGCTGTATAAGAGCGGTAGCTATGAGATTAACGACCGTGCTGCCGAAACCTTGAGCAAGATTGCCAAGATTATTAAAGACTACAGCGACTATGAGGTGCTGATTGAGGGTAACACCGACAATGTGCCTGTAAACAATAACGCTGCGTCGATGAAGAACATTCGCAACAACTGGGACCTCTCGGCACTGCGCGCATCAAGCGTGGTACAGGCTCTGCAGAACCAGTATGGCGTAGACCCCAAGCGTCTTACCGCTGGCGGCCGTGGCGAGTATAACCCCATCACCAGCAACGATACTGCTGTGGGCAAGCAGCGCAACCGCCGCACACAGATTATCATCACACCGAAGCTCGACCAGTTTATGGACTTGATCGACAAGGCTCCTGAAGAGAAGTAAACTGTCACTGGTTGACGACACACCAATAAGCCGGAAGTTCTGTTGTGCTTCATCGCACCGTCAGGGCTTCCGGCTCTTCTTTACCACTGGCTCTTCTTTTTTTGATTGCTATATACCCAAGCATTGCAATAACCCAAACACAGCAATACCAAACTTAGCATATACTATGCAAACTATATCCACCGCTACCGACGACGCCTTGTTGCGCCTGCGCGACATCAACAAAACTTATCAGGGGGCACAGCCGCTACATGTGCTCAAAGGCATCGACCTCGATATTCATGAGGGCGAGTTTGTGTCGATCATGGGCGCATCGGGCTCGGGCAAGTCGACGCTGCTCAACATCCTGGGCATACTCGACAATTACGACTCGGGCGAATATATACTCGACAACACCCTTATACGCGACCTCAGCGAGACACGTGCCGCCGAATATCGCAACCGCATGATAGGCTTCATCTTTCAGTCGTTCAACCTTATTCCCTTTAAGAACGCTGTTGAAAATGTTGAGTTGCCCCTCTTCTATCAGGGCGTGCCCCGCAAACGTAGGCGCCAAATGGCGATGGAATATCTTGACCGATTGGGGCTGGCCGACTGGGCGTTGCATTATCCTAACGAGATGTCGGGCGGACAGAAACAGCGCGTAGCCATTGCTCGCGCCATCGTTACTCAACCTAAAATTATCTTGGCCGATGAGCCTACGGGTGCCCTCGACTCGAAAACCAGTGTCGAGGTGATGCAACTGCTGCAACAACTCAACTCGGAACAGGGCATCACCATCGTGGTGGTGACGCACGAGAGTGGCGTGGCCAACGGCACCGACAAGATTATACATATTAAAGACGGACTGATAGAGCGCATTGAGCTTAACACCGACCACCATGCCTCGCCCTTCGGCATGAATGGTATTATGAAGTAAGGGCATGACCGAATAATGGCATTAAGAAATTAAGACATAACGAAATAAAGATATATTATGAACGCCGACCTTTTAAACGAGATATGGGCCACCGCCCGCCGCAACAAGTTGCGCACCGCCCTCACGGGCTTTGCCGTGGCATGGGGCATCTTCATGATTATCTTTTTATTGGGCGCTGGCAATGGGCTTATCAATGCCATGAAGCATAACTCGGGCCAATTTCTTGACAACTCGATGGTGGTGTCGGGGGGCTGGACCACGATGCCGTATGACGGACTGAAGGAAGACCGCTCGATAGAACTTAACACCCGCGACATGGATGCCACCAACGAGGGCTTCAGCGATCATGTTGAAAACGTGGGCGCCAAGGTGTCGCAACAAGGTCTTGACGTGTCGAAGGGTGCCAACTATTTTAAAGGCGAGCTGTCGGGCGTTTATCCTAACGAAGCCATCATCAATAAACGGAAGATGCTGGCGGGCCGATTTATCAACGATATCGACATAGAACGCCGACGCAAAGTGGTGGTGATGGATGATAAACTGGCGCGCCAGTTGGTGTCTGACCCCGCATCGCTCATTGGCCAATATGTTCATGTAGGCCCCTTCGCCTTTCAGGTGGTGGGCATCTATCAGGCCGATGAAAACTCAAGAAGCACTGAGGTTTACTCCGCCTTCACCACTGTGAGCACTATGTTTTCTAAGGGCAACCGCATCGATAATATCTCGTTTACGTTTCATGGCCTCGACACCAAAGAGCAGAACGAAGCCTTTGAAGACAGTTATCGCGCACGCATCAATCGTAACCACCGTGCCGATCCCACCGACAAGAGTGCACTGTGGATATGGAATCGCTTTACGCAGGCGTTGCAAATGAACACGGGCATTGATATTATGCACACTGCCCTGTGGATAATAGGTTTGTTTACCTTGCTTTCGGGTGTGGTGGGCGTGAGCAATATCATGCTCATTACGGTGAAGGAGCGCACCCGCGAGTTTGGCATACGTAAGGCCATTGGTGCGCGACCCTCGTCTATCCTTTGGCTCATCATCTGCGAGAGCATTATCATCACCACCTTCTTCGGATATATCGGCATGCTGTGTGGCATTGGCGCCAACGCCTATATGGATGCCACCCTGGGGCACACTGTGATAAATTCGGGCTTGTTTCAGTTCACCATGTTTGTCAACCCCACCGTGGGCCTCGATGTTTGCTTGGGTGCCACCGCCGTAATGATTATTTCGGGTACGCTGGCCGGACTGCTTCCCGCACGACGCGCTGCTCGCATACGACCTATTGAGGCGCTGAGGGTTGAATAGAATTTAACTCGTCAACTAAAAAAGCAAGCAACTTGTTAACTCGTCAACTCGTCAACTGAAAAAGCAAGCAACTCGTTAACTTGTCAACTCGTTAACTCGTCAACTAAAAAATGAAATACTTCGATATAGACCGCTTTCGAGAAATTCTCGACACCTTAACGCGCAACAAGAGCCGCTCGTTGCTGACGGGCTTCGGCGTGTTCTGGGGCCTCTTCATGCTCGTGGCGCTAATAGGCGGCGGACAAGGCTTGAGGCAACTGTTGCAAAGCAACTTCGCAGGCTTTGCCACCAACTCGGCTCTCATCTTCCCACAGGCCACCACCAAGCCCTACGACGGCTTCAGAAAAGGCCGCGAGTGGGCATTGACCATGGACGATGTGCCACGCCTACGCAGTCAGGTGCCCGCCCTCGACGTAGTTACGCCGCTGGTTACGCGCTGGAGCGTTACTGCCGTGTCGGGCGACAAAAAGATGTCGTGCACGCTGAAGGGCTTGCTGCCCGAATATGCAAAGGTGCAAGACCCCGACCTGCGCTACGGCCGCTTCATCAACGAGATGGACGTGCAACAGTGTCGTAAGGTGTGTGTCATTGGCAAGCGTGTGTATGAAAACCTTTTTCCTGATGGCGGCGACCCCTGTGGCCAACTGGTGCGCATCGACTCGGTTTACTATCGTGTGATAGGGGTAGATGTGTGTTCGGCATCAATGAGCATCAATGGCAGTTCTGACGAGAGTGTGGTGGCGCCCCTCAGCTTCATCTTAAAAGAATATAACCGCGGAAATATTGTCGATATGATGTGCCTCACGGGCCGACCTGGCGTGGTGATGACGCAACAAACCGAGCGCATACGCAGCGTGGTGGCACGTGCTCACCGCATCGACCCCACCGACGAAACGGGCGTTTCAATATTCAATACTGAGGTGATGTTTGGCATGATGGATAATTTGTTTTCGGGCGTCAACTTCCTGGTTTGGCTTGTGGGCATCGGTACCTTGCTGGCGGGCGCCATCGGCGTGTCGAACATCATGATGGTGACGGTGCGCGAGCGCACTACCGAGATAGGCATACGCCGCGCCATAGGTGCCACACCGCGCGTTATCTTATCGCAAATTATCACTGAGAGTGTGGTTCTGACGTTGGTGGCGGGCATGAGCGGCCTGCTCTTTGCCGTGGTGATACTGCAGATGCTGGAGCTGGGCACCACTACCGATGGCATTGCGTCGGCTCACTATCAGATAGACTTTTGGACGGCCATTGGTGCCGTGCTGCTCATCAGTTTGCTGGGCGTGTTGGCAGGGCTTGCTCCGGCCTTACGAGCCATGTCGGTGAAGCCCGTTGATGCAATGAGAGACGAGTAAGAAAGGGAAAAGGGAAAAGGGAAAAGTGAAAAATCCTCTTGTTTTAAAAGTGAAAAGTGAAAAATCCTCTTGCTCTAAAAGTGAAAAATCCTCTTGCTTTTACTTCTTTGTAAATACGATAAAATAAAAAAACAACGATATATGAAAAAGATGATCATTGCTGGCCTGGTGGCCATTGTGTTTATAGGCACCTTTGTCTTTCTGTGGATAAAGGCACAACCGCAACCTAAGGTGTACGACGAGTTTACGCCCACCGTGGCCGACCTGCGCAAGACAACCGTGCTGACGGGAAAAATTGAACCTCGAAACGAGGTGAACATCAAGCCGCAGATAAGTGGCATCATTACCGAACTGATGAAAGAGGCAGGACAAACCGTACAGGCGGGCGAGGTGATAGCCAAGGTAAAGGTGATACCTGACATGGGACAACTGTCGTCGGCACAGTCGCGTTTGCGCTTGGCCGAGATTAACCTGAAACAGGCGCGTACCGACTATGAACGCGAGAAGGTGCTGTTTGACAAGGGACTGGTGTCGGCCGACGAGTATGACAAGATACACCAAGCCTACAACCAGGCTCGCGAGGAGCGTGGCGCTGCACAAGATAACCTTGAGGTGGTGCGCGATGGCGTGTCGAGCAGCAATGCCAACGCCAGTTCTACGCTGGTGCGCTCTACGGTGAAGGGCGTCATTCTCGACATTCCTGTGAAGGTGGGCAACTCGGTTATCCTCTCAAACACCTTTAACGATGGTACCACCATTGCCACTGTGGCAAACATGAACGACCTCATCTTCCGCGGCAATGTCGACGAAACCGAGGTGGGACAGGTAAATGTGGGCATGCCTATGACTATTACTGTGGGGGCACTGCAAGACCTGAAGTTTAATGCGCGTCTCGAATACATTTCGCCCAAAGCTGTTGAGGCTAATGGTGCCAACCAGTTTGAGATAAAGGCTGCCGTACAGGTGCCTGAGAAGACGGGCGTGCGCAGCGGATATAGTGCCAACGCGCAGATAGTGCTGGCCGAGGCTCTGCATGTGCTCACCGTGCCCGAGAGCGCCATACACTTTGAGGGCAATAATACCTATGTATATCTGGTGCAAGGTAAAGGCAAAAATAAAACCTACCAACGACGCGACGTGAAGGTAGGCTTGAGTGATGGCGTTAATATACAGATAAAGAGCGGACTGACCACCAACGATCGAGTGCGTGGATTAGAAAGAGTGGAAGAAAACGACAATTGATAATTGATAATTCATAAGAGGGTGTGTCAAAATAGGAGTTAGAGGAAGTTAAGAAGAAATTAATCCATCTACGATGGATGGAAGTTAACAGACAAATGCTTTATTTTCAGCAATTTATACATATGTCCGCTAACTTCTGTTAACTTCGGGCGAAGCCCAAACTTCTTTTAACTTCTATTTTGACACACCCTCTTATACAACGTGAATTATACAACGTGAATTGTTTTCTATCTTATCTTGCGTTGACAACAATCTTGCGACCATTGACAATATACATGCCAGCTGGTAGCGACAGGGTGGTAGGAATGTTTGCTGATAAATAAACATCACTTACCTTGCTACCACTGATGTGATAGATGCTTAGATGGCGTGCATGATTACTCGTCACGGTTATTGCTCCATTAGCATTTCTTATTTCCATACCGCCATCGGCTGTCGTGTTTTCAATACTGTTTGTGTTACCTGTGCAATAAGCAATACATTCTCCGTAGTTGCGTTTAGCTTTAAGAGTTTGACCTCTGTCGTTAGTAAATAGCAAAGGCTCAAGAGCTGAATAAATTGAAATCGGGTTATAGGGACGTCCAAAGGTGTTTGTCGAGATGCTGACACCAAACAGACGTTCATGTTGTAGAGAGAGGTCTATATCAAAAACAAACTTTCTTGTCTCACCAGCACCGAACTTCTCGTCTGCCAACTTTTTAATTTCGTCACCATTGGTGTCTATCCAACCATTATAATAATCCACATTACCTAACAGTAAGTAAAGGTAAGTGGTGCATGGTCCGCCTTGGTTTTGTATTTCGCAAGTGTAGGTTGTTTTAACATCGTCAATGCAATTGAAATAGAAGAAATCCCAATCAATTTCGCTACTTACATGGAAGCCTTCTTCATGCTTCATCGTCTTGTCAACGTTGTTGAAGTCTGCTGAAATAATGGTGAGTCGTGGCTCTTTATAATCAACAATCGTTATTTCCTTGAAGGCTATAACGTTATTATTTTCGTCATTCACAGCTAAATATTCTTTTTGGGGTGTATATGGGGAATAAGAGAACTTTCTTGTTACGCTTTCACCTGGTTTCAGAGATAACATAAATTGGGTTATTTGAAATCCATTGCTGGGTTCTCTTGTACTATGAGTGAGTGTTAGCTTTTTGTCAATATCTTCATCGTCGTTGTTGGTGAAGGTTATTGAGAACGAGTTTTCTACCTTAGCGTATAACTCGTCAATAGCCCCAAATTCTATAGTGAGGTCTTGCGTTATTTCAGTAACTTCTGTCTCAGTCACTTTTATCTTATGTCTATTATAAGATCCACGTATTATTTCCCAGTTGCCACCTTCCTTCCTTGATACAGGAACAATGGTGTAGGTGCCTGGTTGCAATTTCTTTTCTATGCTTACATAGTAATAGTCTTGATAGTAATATTGGTGTTCATTAGGCGCTCCGTCCATTTTAAAATAGTTGTCCTCACCACTTATTATATGGTATTCGCCGTTGGCATCTATATATGCAACTCCAAGATAACCTTTAAACTCTTCTAACGAGCGGTTGCCAATGTTGGTTATTGTTATTCCATCAAGGCGAGAGGTGTTGTCGTCGTTTGTTGTAAAATAAAGTTCTGATTTTGCAAATGTTAAGCCATGGTCGGTTACGAGCGGCTTGTCTTCCTTCTTATTGTCAGGAGCAATACCCACCATCATTAGCACCTCATGTGTGTAGTCGTTTTGAGTATAATCAGAATTGCTGGGGTTTAATATCGAGATATCATAATATCCATTATAAGTGGCCCATCCCCAGTTGATATGATACAATCCGTTTTCGTCGCATCCGTCGCAAACGAAGGCGTGGCCTGCTCTATTTGCGTTTGCTGCAGCGTATAATATAGGACGTTTGTTGGCCAGCTCATTGTCTATCAAGGCTTTCCATTCCGTTACGTTATATCCGCTTCGGTATGGCATTGCAATGAGGTCGGGATCGTAGCCGAAATATTTTACGATAGCTCGGGTTTGTGGGTGCGCTTCTGTAAGACTCACGCCATATTGTGCATTTATAGCCATACCAGCTGAAAGCATCAACGTAGCAACGGCTTTTTGTTGCAGCTCGTTATATGCACCTTCTTCATATTGTGGCAACATATTGTTCCAATCGAGTGGTGTGCCTTGTGGGATTTTATCAAGTTTCTCATCGCCAAAGGTGGTGCGATAGATAGGAATGTCTGCCTGTATGGTTTGTGGATATTTATGGTAGCGCATGATTTGTGCCATGCATGGCTGTAGGTACACATCCTGTTAGGCAGTGTGAATCATAAGAGGTCGGACACATCGCATTGAAAGGCATCTCTTGAGCCCAGCTGATATCTTCAAGCAATGGGGCCACCACGGCATGTTTCTTTTGGTCGGCTTTCGCCTTTTTGATGTCTGACACTACCCGTGCATCTTCGTTTTCTACAGCAGCCAAGGTCTCGTCGTATAGCTGAAGGAACGCTTTGAGACCGTCAGGCAAATTATTTGTATCAAAGGTGTCGTTTGTTGAATAGCCTACAATGTCGGGCATACGGTCGTCGCCGGCCACGATGATATAGCCTTTGCCTTGCGTGCCAGAGAACACATAGAAACTCTCGTCGGCAGTTTTTTGCTGACGATTTGTGCTTATCATGCTTCGTTTGATACTTTTTGATGCAGATGTGATGTCTACACCAAGCGTTGTTGCCTTGTTTAAGGCTATCGCTCGAGCTTGATTGAGCGAGCGTGGTGCTGCGTTGATGGATAATACCATCATGAGCATTAATAGATTTAAGTAGATTCTGTTCATATTATTGGTAATTAAATGGTTAATTCAGCGTGAACACTAAGAATAAGGTTTATTCTGTTGCCAAAGATAAGTTTTTTTTTGATACAAACCTATTACTGATGCGACAAATTAACATTTTTTATTGAAAATCATCAAATAAAGTGAGCTTTTAATTCTTTACCAATGTAGCAGATTAGTAGCGAGGTATAAAGTATATGACTTGAGAAAAAATATATTCATAGTTCTTCATTCATAATTCATAATGGGGCTAACGCCATACAGTGCGTCTCAAATCTTTATGAATTATGAATTAAGAATTATGAATTAAAATCTCGTCATCACCTCCACCACAATTTTGTCGCGCTCTGATGGCTTGGCGATAGCGCCTGAGCGATAGAAATATTTTTCAAAGTTTAGGCGAATGTCGCTCACAAAAGGTTTGGCAAAGCTGAAGGTGAGGCCGCCCGTGAGGCGCGAACGCTTATAGTCGGAAATCTTCAGCACACCGTTCTCGTTCTTCTCGCCGTTGAGGTATCGGTAGCCATCGCTGTGGTCAGACATAAAGTCGTAGCGCACCAATGGCGTGATATATTTCAGTGCGCCGCTGCCCATACGTATGTCGTAGCTGGCAAACACATCGGCGGCATGCACACTGCTGAATGCCTCGTGGCTGTAGTGCTTATACAGATATTCGGCTTCGAGATGCCAGCCGTGGCTATGATAATAGGTGGCGGCATCGTACATCATGATGCCAATGTGGTCGGGGCGTATCTTCTGCATGCTGAGCGTAACGTTGAAGCCGTGGGGGAGGAACACTTGCGCCTTGGCCGAGAAGTTTACCGACTTTGTCCAATAGTCTTTCTGCCCCGTCAGACCGCTACCGTTGAATAGGCCCGCCTCAAGAATAATGGGCACGCCCACATTCATCTTATACGACATGGCGGCACCCACGTCGCGCACATTGCCCACTTGTTTGGCAATGAACGAGCGGTTTGCAAAATATTGCTGGTGGGGCGAGCGGTGGGCGTCGACGGTGAAGGGCACACGCATCTGCCCAATGGTGATGGCCCATGCCTGTGTGGGACGTAGGCGAGTGTAGGCATCAAGCATCTTGATAGAGCCCTCGTCGCACAGGTCAATCTCGGCCTTGTATGATATTTGGGGCGTGATGTTGCCGTCGATGCTTACGCGAGCATTGCGCACCTCAAAGCGTCCTTCGCCCTCTTCTGTTTGATATTCATATTTGCTGCGCACCGTACCGTGCACAGCAGGTAGCGATATCGTTTTTTCAGTGTCTTTCTTTTCAACATTGTTTTCTTGTGCTTGTGCTGTGAGCGGTGCCCATAGGCATGTGGCCCACAATAAAGCAGCAGCGTTTGAACCAATGGTGTTCTGCAATAATCTTCCGATAACGTTCTGTGAAAGTGTCATGTCGTTGTAATTCATCGTTACCTTTTTTTATTCTTTTTCGTTACGTATGTATGTTACAACGGCAAAGGTACGCCCATCGTTTTAAAAACCTGTGTCACAGATGTTACAATAGTGTTATCATTCTTCTACATCCTATCTATTTGTAAAAATAGGCTGTAAGAATATATACTTTTTATTAGTTATACTTAAAACTTTTAGCGGTTTCAGTAATTTTATTAAGTATACCAAACAAAAACCACGAAAACCACACGTTTGTTAGTTATACTTAACAAACGGGGTGGCGAAATAGAAGAAGTGGGGTGATTTATCAAAATTATTGAAGCAAATAGTCAAAAGCATTGATGCTGATGGGTGAAAGCATGGATGTAATTAGTCAAAAGCATTGATACTGAAGGGTCAAAGTATTTGAAAAATTGGACGAAAGTATTGAAAAGTCGTCTCGTAACGGTCGATGCGCGTGTTCATAACGGTCGATGCTCGTGTTCACAACGGTCGTTGCTCGTGTTCACAACGGTCGGTGTGAGACGACTTGTCCGTGGGTTTCATGCAACAATGCGCTGGGTTTTAGACAACGTTGGCCTGGGTTTTACGCATCAATGCCTTGGGTTTTATCTCATTTCAACCTGAGTTTTGTTCCATATTAAGCTGCTGTACCCTCTTTTGTAGCCCTTTATTTTTCTTTTCCTTCGCCATACATTTTCTTGTACGTTTCGTTGTAGTGTATGATGGCGTCTTGCAGTTCCATGGTTTTTCCCAGGCGTTTCAATACACGTGTTTGAGTGTGAAAGGCCGTTTCGTTTGTGGGGTCGATGTAGAAGATGCATTTTATGCAGTGTAGGGCCGACGTATAGTCAGATTGTTCTACCGCTGCGTTCATGAGTGTAGTGAGCGGTTTGAGCAACAACTGTTCGGAGTTCGACTTAAAGGTGTCGAGCACAGGAGTGTCTATGAGGGCGAGAAATTTTCCGCGACACACAATGTCGAGTATTGCCGAGCGACGCTCATACAGACTGGTAGAGTCGTCGTTCAGTAGGTCGAGCAGCGAGAGGTAGTCGCAATGGAAGGTGGGGTCGGTACGTAACTCGTTATGGCTGTTGGGCTGGATGTTTAGCTTAAACTTTCCTGCTTCGTACACCAGTGTCACGCCTTCAAACTCTTTCAGTGCATGACGTAGGTGGTTGATAGCCACGCTCTTCGAGTTTTTAATTTTTTCAGGCGTCTTGTCGCCCCACATCTCGTAGCCCAGTTGTTGCGACGAGATGCCCCCTTCGGCGCTGTGCTGAAGGATGAGGCAGAAGAGCACACGTAGCTTGTCGGTAAACAGGTGGCTTATGTCGCACCCATTGCGTCCACAGGCAGTAAAGTGTCCGAAGAGGTATAGGGTGTTGGGCTGTATGCCTTCGGCTTCAGGCTTACTATTGTCGGTTACGATGATGCGTGGGTGGCGCCTTCTATTAAATAGCCATACGCCAGCGCCCACCACGGCTATAAGAAAGCCCGATGCGTAGGGTAGCCATGGCGTGCGCTTTTGGTCGCACCCATAATTGTTAAACACCGCTTCGGTAATAGCGGGCGCGTTGATGCTGTAGGCGCGCAAGGTGTTGTGGTGCTCGTCTTTATATTCGTGCACGGTTACGATAAAGCGGTGCAGCAAGGAGTCGTAGTAGAGCGATGTTTCAGTTTCGATACGGTCGGGGTGTATTAGTATAGAGTCGCCAAGTTGGCAGAAATGTCCGTCGCGTAATGAAAAACGGTATAGGTGAATGTACGAGTTTGACTTAAACTCAGAATAACCAATGGTGTAGAAGCTGTCGCGTGTAAGCACCATCGATTTTGAGAACACGATATCGCGGTGCCCCTTCCAGTCGATGTTCCACACTTTTTCTACACGATTTGTACGCGTGTCGTATCGATGAAGATCATAAAAGAAGCGGCGTCCCACCGTTTGGTCGCCCGACTCGTTTCCCATGCCGCCAAAGATGTAGGCATAGCGTTTGCCATCATAGCCCATCGATAAAAAATAGCGTGGGAAGCGTTCGCCCTGCACCTCGTTTAGCATGTGCCAATGGTGGTCAGAAACATTGTAACTGTAAAAGCGTGAGCTGTATTGCATGTTAGCAAAACCGCCATAAATGATAAATTGCTGCGTTTCGGGGCGATAGAAAGATCCGTGGTGGTGCATCTGCCCCTCGTTTATCTGTACGGTGCTCTCAGTGCTCCACTGGTAGGTGTCGAGGTTGAGGCTGGCCACTGAAGGTTCTGCCTCGGTTTTCTTCTCTCTAAAAGCCTCGTAACTGTATAGCTTGTGGTGAGAGGGATCGATAAAGTTGGTACCAAGGTACAATTTTACTGGGCAAGGTTGTGCAAACGGTTGTCGCTGCGTAGCACCTGTTACCACATTATAAATATATAAGGAATCGTTGTTATAGTAAAGCAGTTGGTGGTTAGGAACAAAAAAGTTATGACCAGCAGGAGTGTCTGACTTCCATGATAATAGTGGCGTCCAGTGGTAATGATCGTTCAAGAGCCAATAGGGCGAGTTGACAATGCCTACGGTGTGGTGTTGTTCATCAAGCACAGTTGTGCCAGACGTTTGTTTTAAAGGAAAGCGCCAGCGGCTATCGGCATCGCTTACCATCAGGTTGCGCATGGCAAACGAGGGCACGTCGATAATATAATCGCTACGTCCGAACACAATGCTGGCTTGAATGACACGTGGCAAGCTGTTTTTGCCTGTGGGCAGCGTGGTGCTTTTTTGTTCGCCATCAATGCTCATGCTGATGGTTTGCTGCTTCATGTTGAAACTGATGTGCACCTTAAACCACTGCTTCAGCATAAGCTTTTGTCGGTTGAACGGTATCTTGATGAGGCCTTTATAACCCTCGCGGTTTAGTTCAAAATAGTCGTTGCCACGCCCATCATAAAACACATTAAATATCTTATTGTCGGTTTTATCAATCACGCGCACAATATATCCCACCTCTTCGCGATAAGGTAGACGCATGTCGAACGAGATGTCGAGGCGTTCAATAAACTGTTCTTCCTTGTCTCCAAACACACTGTATGAGGTGCGCTTTTCTATTGAGTTGGCAGGATTTAGAAAGGCAAGACCGCCCACCTTGGCATGAATAGGTGCTGGTAAAAGTATGAACAAGGTGGCGATGAGCATTAAAAAGCGTGTGTAGGCTTGATGGTATAGTATGTGTGCGTAGGATTTTATGTGCATAGGTATGATGTTGTTTTAGTTGTTGCAAAGATATAAAAAATGTTGTATAATGTAAGTAATAGCCTCTCTTAATTGCGATAATATGATTAAAAAGCCCTGTTTGTAGGGTTAATTAGGGATAATAATGGGTTAAAATTGTTTTTTGTGGGTTATTTTATAGGTAGATTAATGGTTTTTATCCGAAATTAACCGCTAAATAACCCAATTGTTAATATATGGTAACGTATCTTTGTCACCGTAAAATGTAAAACCTAAATAGCATGTTTATGTTTTTCTAAGTCGTTACTACTGCATGTTGATATGTTTATCGCTGCACGTTGATAATGGATAAACTGAATAATAACAAACCTACAAAATATAATAAAACTATGGTGACAAAAAAACTATTTAATCTGCTTACAACAGTTTTCCTTTTCGGTTGTTTAGCATGGGTGGCTACGTCATGTAGCGACGATGATGATAAGGGTGGCTTGGGAACAGGCACCGTATCGGGTATTATTACAGACGATTATGATGCCCCACTTGAGGGCGTAGCCGTGAAGCTGGAGGGTGGCACTGCCACTGCTACGACCAATGCCAATGGTGAGTTTACATTAAATGAGGTGGCGAAGGACAAAGCCATTCTTACTTTTTCAAAGCAAAACTACCAAACCATCAGTGTTACCATTACTCCGAAAAGTTTTAGCAATGGTGTGGCACTGGTTAACGCATCGATGATTTATGCCGCAGCTAAAATTTATGGTACGGTGCTTGATGGAAAACATGGTAATGCACCATTAGCTGGCGTACAAGTTAGCATTAGCGAAACACAGACGGTAACCACTGGCGCTGATGGCACTTTTACCATTGACAATCTGCCTCTTGATGCTTATACTGTAACCTTTACTTACGATGGCTACGAAACTGTTACTCGTACGTTAGGTATTGATGGCTTTATTGATGGTGTTGCAACTGTTGATGTTACGATGGGTGGTCGACAGATATTGCCACACAAAACTCTTGACGACCTATTGAACGCTGACCACTGGTTCTTTAGTGAGTATCGTGGTGGCCGTAATGGGCAGAATTATCCTCACTTTGATTGGTCGACCGACTTTATGGCTACGCTCGATTTCCAGGGCGCTTGGGAAGAACAAAACGAGGGTACCACCTTGCAGATACAAAACAATCCTGGTGACGACCAAGCCCATCCTGCTGATTTGAACCACTTCGACTCGTATGTATATGGCCTCAAACATATTACTGAAGATAACAAAATTCTGACTATACAGTGTCGTACACACTCGGCGTCAAACGACGACCCTGTTGTTTGGGGCGTGCAAGTGGTAGATATGAGTCAGACATCGCCTTCAGCAGTGAAGTTGGGTGAGAACCGCACATTAAACAGTGAAGATTATAAGAGTGAGGTGTTCGACTTAAGCGACTATGTAGGTAAGGATGTTATTATTGCCATAGGCATTTACCGCGCTCGTACGGGCGACTACTGGAAACAGTTTGTTCTGCGTCGTTTGGCTTTCAACAAAACAGCCATCGATGAAGGCTTCTGGGGTTGGCTGCCTGGAACCGCTATTAATGACGAACTGTCATCGTGGGGCCTTACACAAGAAATGGTGCGTTCGGCCATGCCACAAACAGTTTATAGCTTCTCGGGTGTATCGCCAATGAATGGCAACCGCGACAATTATGGCAACGCTTACCACTCATGGCGTGATGTGAACCATTTGTTTGCCCTGTGGTCGTTTGTACCTCTGCATAAAGATACTGAACCGTTTGCTGGCGAAGGCTTTGTGATGAAGACCAATGGCGGTGGCACACCTGTAAGCCTTACCGAGCCTCAGGCTTATGTATATGCTAAATTCTCAATAGCTGCTGGCCACGACCACTTTACCTTGCGCTGTCGCAACTTTAGTAGTGCTAATCCTACAGTGTTTAAGCTCACAGCCATTACTAATGATATGGTGGTGAAGCACATTCTGCCCTCTAACGTGTCGGCCAACCAATGGGGCGAGGCTGGTGACGGCTGCGTAAGCTTTGTGCATGAAGATGGTGGTAAGGGCAACCCCGAGGCATACGCAACCTTTACCTACGATCTGACCGAGTTTGATGGTAAGGACGTAACGCTGTGCCTGGGCGTGTATAAAGGTACTGATAATGGCGATGAAAACAAACTATGTATCTATAGTGCCAACCTTAACTAAGGCACACTCACCCCAAACATGACAATATCGTGGGGCGGCATCTTTAAAAGAACATCCCTTGCCGCCCTTCTTTTCCTTTTGAGACGAAAGTAAAAGGATTGTCTATATACTATATATAATAATGTGAAGTCGGCTGGCGGGGCAATCAACCTCGAGGCCCTCGCACAGCGGCTTCTTGAAACGCTAAACAATACAACAAAATGATGAAAAAAACCTTATTACTTATAGGTGCTGCGCTATGCTGCATGGCCACACTCTCGAGCTGCGAGAAAGAAAAGATGAATAGCATGCACTATGACCTTGAGGGTCAACCCTTGCCCACACAGCAAGGGGCCGAACTGGCTGCCCTCAACCTCTCGCGCGCCATCACACTGGCCGACTCGGCCTTTGCACACAACTTTACGGGTAACACCATGAAGCTGTTGCGCTACTATAACCCCATCACCAAGAGCACTGAGAGCGAGGTGGGCAGCGTGTGGATGTACACCAGCGCCATTGAGGCGGTAAACGGCATACTTGAGTCGTTGAAGGATATGCAGAAGCAAGTGCCCGACTTGTATGCCAAAAACTATGAGCGCTATGTGGGTAGACTGACTAATTTGTACGATGGACTGGAATACTATGCTGGCACCTATACTCTTACCTCATACACACAAACTAAGAAATGGACGGTGTATAGCGTGAACCGTGCCGACGATAAAGGGGGCGCTAACGTTACTGGCGTACTGAACGTGTATGACGATCAGCAGTGGATTATCCGTGAGTTGCTGCGTTCGTATAAAATCACTGGCAACACCGATTATCTGGCCAAAGCCGAATATCTTACCGACTATGTGCTGGATGGATGGGACTGTACCCTGAAGGCTAATGGCGAAGAGAATGGAGGTATAACCTGGGGCCCAGGCTATGTGACGAAACATTCGTGCAGCAATGGCCCTATGGTCAGTCCGCTGGTATGGTTGTATGAGATATATCGTGGCAAGGCCGATGAGATAACCTATCGCAAGGTTGACTTAAACGGACGCCGCTATGAAGTGACAGAAAAAAAGGCCGACTATTATCTCAACTTTGCCAAGAAAGTGTATGACTGGCAGAAGAAGCATCTTATGAACGCTGATGGTGTTTACTACGACCTTATTGGTGCCGAGGCAGATGCTCCGCAATATGAATGGGTTGATGGTAAACAGTATCGTAAGGGATTGGCTTTGACTAATCCTTCAGGCCGAAGCTATAGTTATAATAGTGGCACCATGCTATCAGGCAGTGCCGACCTGTATCGCGTAACGCGTATCGCACAGTATCTTAACGATGTGAAGGCGCTGTCATCGGCTACTTTCAAAGTGTTTGCTTCGAAAGACCCTGTACGTGAAGGCTATTATGCTTACGCCGTAGATGGTTTTAACCCTTGGTTCAATGATGTGCTGATGAGCGGCTATGCCGAGGCCTATGGCTATGATGAAATGTCGCGCAACAGTCTTAACTATTATCAGGCTAACCTTAATTATGCATGGGCTAAGTATATGAAGAACGGTACGCTACCAGTAAATTTATTGGTGGGCTGGAGCCAAACGGCTGTAAACAATAAGGTAGAGGCCATGTTCTCATTTGCCTACGCTTCCGAGTATGCTGTGCAGGCTAACTGCCAACGCAAAGTAACCGAATAACGTTTCCAAAACAAACTATGTTATGAACATAAAGTCATTATTATTTATATCGGCTCTGGTCATGAGCTCGGCGGCTGCACAAGCTCAGGGCATCATGGTAAAGGGCAAGGTCGTTGACCAACACAATGAGCCCGTTATTGGCGCTACCGTAGGCGTTGATAAGGGCAAGGCCAAGACGGTGACCGACATTGACGGCAACTTTACCCTTCAGGTGCCTGCCAATGCACAAATTGTTGTCAACTATATAGGTATGAAGCCTGCCACACAAAGTGTGGGGGGCAGACGTGAACTTAATTTTGTATTGCAAGATGATGTAAACCAGCTACAAGATGTTGTGGTTGTGGGCTATGGCACGCAAAAGCGTGGCTCAATAACAGGATCGGTAGCTGCCGTAAAGGGCGATGAGATGGTACGTACCAAGAACGAGAACCCGCAAAATATGCTTACGGGTCGTGTGGCTGGTGTGCGTGTTTGGCAAAAGAGTTCTGAACCTGGCTCGTATAACAACAACTTCGATGTGCGTGGTATGGGAACACCGCTGGTTATTATCGACGGTGTACCTCGTGATATGAGCGACTTTCAGCGCATGAACGCTGATGACATTCAAGATATCTCGGTGCTGAAAGATGCATCGGCATCAATCTACGGTTTGCGATCGGCCAATGGCGTAGTGTTGGTAACCACTAAGAAAGGTCAGGCTGGCCAAACCAAGTTCTCGTATAATGGTTCATACACCATACAGTCGCCCAAAAGCATGCCAAAACTGCTCGATGCCTATAAAACCATGACGCTGTATAATGAGCGAAACCTGAATAATGTGAACGGTGGCTCGAAAATTTATACTGATGAGATGTTTGACGAGTTTAGAAACGGCACACGTAGAGAAACCGACTGGAACAACCTTATCTTTGCCAAGACATCGCCACAGACTAATCATAATATTACGGTGTCGGGTGGCAATGATAAAACCCAGTATTTTGTGAGTTTTGGCGCTTTCTATCAAGAGGGTTTTTTCAAATCGGGCGACCTCAACTATCATAAGTATAATATCACCTCAAACCTTACCACTGAGGTGTATCGCGGATTGAAGCTGTCGCTCAATATCAACGCTATGACCGACAAGCAGAACAACCCCTATTGTACATCAACCGACATCATACGCAACTATTGGCGACAGGGTGTGCTCTTTCCTGCCTATGCCGATGAGGCGGGCACCATGCTCAATTATGATGGCCTTGACCTTGAAGAGAACACGGTGGCTAAAATGACGGCCGACATATCGGGCTACCGTCGTTATAAGCAGAGCCAAGTGCTTACTTCGGGCATTTTTGAGTATGACTTTGGAACGTTGACCAATGTGCTGAAAGGCTTGAAGGCAAAGGTTATGTTTAGCTACGACTATCATCTGAATAACAACACTATTTATCGCAAGCAATATTATCAGTATGCTTACGACTCGGCCACACAAACTTACAAACAAAAGTTGTATGCATCGAGCGCGCCCAGCAATCTGCGACGTGAGCATTACGACACGCAACAATTCTTGTCGCAATATACCTTAAGCTACAATCGCGACTTTGGCCCACACAGTATAGCTGCCGTTGTGGGTATGGAAACGCAACGTCGCACAGGCGACAACTTCTATGCCATGCGTAATTTGGCTTTCTCATCGCCATATCTCTTTAATGGTGTAGAAGAGGGACAAGTAGCAAATAGCGCTACGGGAGGAATCTACTCGGCCAACTATAACGCCTTTATCGGACGTTTAAACTACAGCTTTGCGCAACGTTATCTTATAGAAGGACAGTTTCGTTATGATGGTAGCTCAAAGTTTGCGAAAGGACATCGTTGGGGCTTCTTCCCATCTGTATCATTGGGCTGGGTAGTGTCTGAAGAGCCGTGGTTTAAGAATATTGAATTCTTGAAGGGCGTCGACCAGTTGAAGTTGCGTGCAAGCTATGGTGAGATGGGTGACGACTCGGGAGCCAATTACGATTGGGTGGCTGGATACACTTATCCATCAACGAGCGGAAACTCGGAGAAAGGCTATTATAACCAGTATGCTCCAGGCTTCATCTTCGGATCACAGTTTGTGTATGCTGCCACGCCGATGGCTATTCCTAACGAATTGATATCATGGTATAAGGCTAAGACCTTTAACGTAGGTGTTGATTTCGATACCAATAACAAGCTATTCGGCTTCTCGCTCGACTACTTCAGCCGCAAGATGACGGGCCTGTATGAGTATCGCACCTCTGTGTTTCCCACCGTTATAGGTGCAAAACCACCACGCGAAAACGCCAATAGCAGTCGCAATTTTGGTATGGAACTTGAGCTTCGTCATCATAATCGCATTGGTCGCAATTTTGTGTATAACGTGAAAGGTATCGTTACTATCACTCGACAAAAGTATCTTACCGCCATACAAAACGGACCGTATGCTAACGCCTACGATCAGTGGCGAAATGATCACCTAAACAATCGTTATCAAGGTGTACAGTTTGGCTATGAGGGTAACGGACGTTACCAAAACTGGGACGAGATATGGAACGAAACACTATATCACGAAAAAGACTTGCTGCCTGGCGATTATAAGTATCTCGACTGGAATGGTGATGGCGAGATAAATAGTCAAGATGAGCACCCGTATGCTTTTGACCAAACGCCGTGGATGAACTATTCGCTTAGCATTGACTGTGCTTATAAAGGTTTCGACTTTAGTATGCTGTGGCAAGGTTCGGCTTTGGGGTCAATGTCGTATGAAGAGCCGCTCTACTCAATATGGGGACAGAACGGTGGTGGCGCCCTTGAGCAATATTGGGATCGCTGGCACCCAGCCGATGAGAACGCCGATCCTTACGACCCGAACACTAAATGGGTGAAGGGATATTATGCCTATACGGGGCATTATCCTTCGGCCAACTCTACGTTCAACCGTGTTAGCACCGCCTATCTACGCTTAAAACAGATAGAACTGGGCTATACGTTACCCAAGTGGAAAGTGTTTCCCTCGCTCAATTTGCGCGTGTATGCTAATGCTTACAACCTCTTCACCATTACAGGTGTGAAGTTTGTTGACCCTGAGCATCCCAGCGATGACCTCGGACGCCTCTATCCGCTTAACCGCACCTACACCTTTGGTGTACAGGTGTCGTTCTAAAGCAACACCGTTTAAAGGTATCGTATATAATGTATAACATCATTTATATTAACAAACAAGATATATGAAAAAACTCATTATATTTTTAGCAACAGCATTGCTTGCTACCTCGTGCGTAGATATGGATGTGCCACCGAAGAATGTCGTCACGGCCGACCAATTGTTATCTGACGAATCGGGTATCGACATCTATATGGCGCGTATGTATAGCTATATGCCGTATGAAGATTTTAAATATCAAGGGCAGTGGGGCTTCAACTTCAATGGATGGCTCGTGTCGTTAGGCATTGAAGGCACGGGCGAATGTCTTGATAGAGATGGTATCTGTTCTGCCTTTACGGGCGAGGATACTCCTTATTGGGGTATGGCTTTCTCTGAATTGCGTGATGCTAATTATCTTATCGAGAATCTTCCTCGGTATAAAGATAATTATCCTGAAATAATGTATAACCACTACCTGGGCGAGGCTTATTATGTACGGGCAACCGTGTTCTATACCATGGCAAAGCGTTTTGGTGGTGTGCCATTGGTAACAAAGGTTATTCAATACCCTGCTGATGCTACCGAACTGGAGGTGCCTCGAGCCTCAGAAGAGGAAACGTGGAATCAAGTATTGGCCGACTATGACAAGGCTATTGAATTGTTACAACCCACAAGCCCTAAACAAGGATACTGTAATAAGTATAAAGCGTTGGCATGGAAGTCGGAAGCCATGTTGTATGCGGGCAGTGTGGCCAAATATAACCAAACAGTGGCTGGACATCTCACAGGCTTGGGTAAGAAAACAGGCGTGCGTGTCATGGGCTTCGCCCCTGACCGTTGGGAGGCTGCTTCGCATAAGTATTTTACTGAGGCTTACAAATCAGCTAAAGAGGTTATTGATAGTAAACGCTACGCTCTTTATATGAAGAAATGGGCAGATGGCGATGCCGATGCACAATATCAAAACATGGTAGACATGTTCTTTGATGATGATAGCCCTGAGAATATTGACGTGCGCGAATATTCATACCCTACCACCACACACGCTTATGATGCCTACAACTCGCCATTTGTTTACCACAGCCCGCTATCGTGTGGCATGTGTCCTACCGAAGACTTTTGTGAGTTGTTTGATGGCTTCGACCGTTATCCCAATGGCTCAATTCGTGTTACCGATGGAACGTCGAACACTACGGGCCACTATGTGTTGTATGACCAGCCCATGGATTTCTTCAAAAACGTAGAACCTCGTCTCAGAGCATGGGTGATATATCCTGGCGACTACTTTAAAGACCGTAACCAGGAGATACGCACTGGCACCTGGGTGGGCGCTGCTCCTATCAGTCCGCTCTTCGACGACTATTCGTATGCCACTTCGCAGAAAACCTATCAGCAGCTTGATGCTTATACCAAGAAGCCTAAGCAGCTGTATCTTAGTTCTAATGCAAACAGTAGCCAAGAACAGGTGCCCCTTGGCGATGGCACAACAATGAACGCTTCGGGCGCCAATGGCCCATTCTATGCTAATGGCGAGTCGTGCTTAACAGGATTGATGATACGTAAATATCTTAATCCCAGTGCTTCGGCCGAGATTGGTGAAGGCAAGTCGGAACAACATTTCTTGCTGATGCGTTATGCCGAGGTGCTGCTGAATATGGCTGAGGCTGCTGTCGAGATGTCAATGGCAGGTGTTTCGGCGCCTGATGGTGCTGACTTGCTGCAAGAGGCCACCAATGCGGTGAACGACATCCGACGTCGTGCAGGTGCTAACCTGCTCACCACCACATTACCTAATACCGACGATGGCCGCGATATAGTGCGCCGTGAGCGTCGTAAGGAGTTGGCTTTCGAGTCGAAAACAAAGTGGGATTTGCGTCGCTGGCGTGTGCAACATTATGAGGGACGCGATGGCTTCTGGGGTGAGAAACGTGATAAAACAACTTATAGTGACGCCAGCCGTTATCGCTTCCGTGGCCTTTATCCTTTCTACTCAACACAGGCCAAGAAATGGTTCTTTGATGTGCATTTCCAGTTTATCAGCCAAAAAACATTCGATTATTCGGTGCTTGATTATTACTGGAATATTCCTGATGGCGAGGTTACCAAGAGCGCTGTTATCGATCAGCAACCTAACCGTTAAGGTGTGTGCACATACTTTATAAAAATAATCGTAACATTCAGTGATAATGCCATATGATAATGGCACAAAAGAAAATAACGATATGAAAAAAATAGGAATTATTGCTTTGTTGTTCGCCTCGATGTCTTTGGTCTCATGCGACCTCTTTGAGATGGATAACTACGAATCGCCCTCAGAAACTATTCATGGCGCGGTGGTGGATGCCGAAACTGGCGACTCTATACGCACTGATCAAGGTAGTGAGGGTATACGTGTGCGCTTGACACAGCTCGACTATAGTGAGAACGCCAGTCACAACCCCGACTTTTATTGCATGATGAATGGGTCTTTCCAAAACACAAAGGTGTTTGAGGGCATATACAATGTTCGGGTTGATGGACCTTTCATTCCATTGGTGCGCGAGAGTAAGGATGGGGTGCCTTTGGCTAATGAAACAAAGGATGTAAAAATTAAGGGAAAAACCGAGGTGATATTTAATGTGAAACCCTTCTTACGTGTCGAATTTGTGGGCTATCCCACAGTGTCGAACGGACAGATAACGGCCAAGGTAAAGGTTACGCGTGGCGTTTCACGCGACGAGTTTAAATCGTATATTGAGCCGATGGGTAACTATGATGAGAGTTATCCTAACGTTACCGATATTCAGCTCTTTGTGAGCTACTCGTCATCGGTGGGCTATCGCGCGCGTGATGACCGCTGGTCGAATGCTATTGAGTATTCGGGCGATTCCTTTGAGCCGCTGCTGGGTACGCCTGTTACCATTCGCTCTACAAAGGGACAGGTTATTCCTTCGGGCCGACATGTCTTTGTGCGAGCTGCCGCGCGTATTAATTATGATACGCCGATGGGTAGTGGCACTCGACGTTGGAACTATAGCGAACCAATGGAGGTAATGATACCCTAACTCTCTTCTGTATTAAGAACACCTACTTAATGTAAGATAAGGTATATATAACAACGAAGGCGCGCCAATAGCAGTTTGCTGTTGGCGCGCCTTTTTGTTTGACTAGCATGTGTATTGTCTAATGGGTGCAAGTCCCT
>ENA-ORMX01000359-ORMX01000359.1-human-gut-metagenome-genome-assembly--contig:-NODE-359-length-35112-cov-3.171321_pt1 | contig 35112 bp, 25 predicted proteins | sample MGYA00242108_ERZ509007 | MGnify/ENA primary metagenome ERZ509007 (study PRJEB26280, sample SAMEA2338745) | human gut metagenome | biome: human gut; feature: human-associated habitat; material: faeces...
ATGAAGAGGTTGCTTAAAGTTGTAAACTACTGAATAGTGTTAAATAGTATTCCGCGCTAGATGTGTAGACAAATCGTAGACAAGCGTCGGCCACGTCGGAAATCTTTGCACGTAAAAAGAGGGCCGCCCGCAAGGACAGCCCTCTCATACAGATTGCAAGACTTTGTTACCACGTGTATGTCATCTTGACATATGCTTTGTCGTTGTCGAAATTGTAGGAAGCTCCTACACCTAAATACTTGCCGTCACGGGATACCTTACGCGAGACGCTGTAGCCGACTTCGGCGATACCGCGCCCGCCTTCGATGTCCGGCGACACCTCGACCGTGTGCAGCACCCTTTTGTACGCCTGCACATTGTACTGGTTCAGCTCGACCGGCTTGTCTTTGCCAATTGATGCGACGTCAGCCTTCTCGCCATCGCCCGACGCGACAATCGAGAAGTCAGCGCCAGCGCGCTCCTGCGCGGCCTGCGCCTGCTTCTCTACGTCTCCCCCCGTCGTGATGATGGTGTATTCCGGCGGCTCGTCATGCTGGTAGATATACCGTATCTCCTGTGCTGCGTCCTGCGCCTGCTGACGGCTAACTGGTACTTGCGCGGCGTCGGCAGCTTTCTCGACGCCTGCCTCCGTCTGCGCCTGTGTCTGCGGCTCGACGGTCACTTTTTGCGGCTGCTCCGTCTTACAGCTACGAAAGAGCAGCACGGCGATGACGACGAGAAGCACGACAAGGACTACGCCACCGATAATGCGGCGGTGAGCGAGTACCCACGCTTTCGCTTTCTCCATATCGTATCACCTCAGTAAATGATATCGCCGTCGTAAAAGCGGCCTGCGATGAGTTTCCTATCTGTGTACTGCCACATCATGCCGCCGAGGTCATCGTTGCTCGTGTCCGGAGTTGGATTCTCGCCGTTCATCCACTGTGCGTTCCAGACGGCACAGCCGAGGTCACGCCAGTCAATGAGATCGTCGAGCCACGACTTAGACGCATAGATGCCGCAATCCAAGCGGATATGATTCAGGAACTCACGGCAGATGCCCGTTGCGTTATCGCGCGAGAAGTCAAAGCCATGGCGAGTTTTGTAGCCGTCTGCATCTTCCATATCGTAGAAAACTGGCAACTCTAAGAGCACGCCTGCATCTGCAATAGCCGTGCGGCAATTCACAGCTTCCTGAACGGCCTCCTGTGGCGTCAACGCATAGCCATAATGATACGCGCCGCACTGAAGGCCAGCTTCATGAGCACCGTTGACGTACTCAAGGAATTTCTCGTCGCGGCTATTGAGGCCGTAGGAAGAACGGACAATGACAAAATCACAGCCGCTTTCGCGCACGTCCTCCCAATCAATCGGGCCGTTGTTCTCCGAAACATCAATACCGTATCTCATCGTACTGTACCTTTCCTTTCTGCGCCGTTCACGGCGCTTGCAACGTTGCTGATGTAGGGCTTGCCCTGCTCGCTGTTGTAGCGTGAGTCCATGCCGTACTTTGTCCAGCAAGCTTTCCCTAGCCCGACAATACCGGCAATGCCAGTACCGACAACCGTAATACCTGTCCAGCATGATGCCAACTCAAAGCGCGTACCTCTGAGTGCGTTGCTCCAATAGCCATAGAGCCATGAGAACATCACAGCACAGAGAAAAAGCATCATAAGCACCGACAAGAAGATGACGAGTGCCAGCCAATTCTTCTGTGCCCAGTGTGAGAACCGAACAATCTTATCTTTCATGCAATCTCAGCTCCTCTTCCAGTGCGTCTAGGCGCTCGTGTTCTGCTTTGACAGCTTCCTCGACAATCGTCAGGCGCTTGTCCTGCTCGCGGGATTCGCGCCGAAGCTCGTCCATCCACGCACGCAGATCACGCGTCACGTCTTGCAGTTGCTCGACGGTTTGCTTGACGGGGCTGACGACATTTGTTGATATGTATGTGACGCCACGCACACAAGCGCCGATGACGCCAGCGATTGTGGCGATTACCGCAATTTCATCTAGCTGCATAATATCTCCTTCTGATGAAAGTGGTTTGGCCTGAGTATCCCGGCGGTCCTTTGTTCATATACTTACCTCCTTATATAAAAAGAGCAATGTGCAAAATTTGCAAATTGCTCTTGGCTCATTATTTGAAATTGAGAAGCTTCTGGTTCTCCTGTGCTTCTTTCTTTGTCATGCCGCCCTTCGTGCGGTTATAGCTATCTTCCTTCTTGCGCTCACGTTCCTTCTTGACCGTCGAATCCTTGACACCGAGGTCCTTGAGTTTCTTCATGTTCTGCGGTGTTGGGTGTGCGATATAAGCATCGATGGCTTTCTGCTTCTCAGCGTTGAGTTCACTGCGACGTACTGATGTAATGCGGCGAATATCGCTATCTACACGCTCGTCTGTGCTCTTGAACCCGATAGAGCGAAGTAGCTTGTCGTAGAACGTGTTGTACTCTGCATTGATGCGTCCGCGCTTATCGTAAGACTTACCCGTCCCCCACGCTGCAATCTGGTTGTAAATGGCGGGCGAGAAATCACGAACGGCGTTGATCTTCACTTCTGAGAAGATATCCTGCATGAACTGCGGGATCTTCGTCGCGAGTGGCGGCAAGAAGTTCTTGAGTTCGGTCGGCACAACGTCAGACAGGCCGACGCGGTTCGAGAGATCGACACCGACGAGCGAGGATGGAAGGCCGTACATTGCCATACGCCCGATGAACTTGCCAACAGGCGTGCTGCCAGCTGCTTCCATAATGGCTTCCTGTGCGGCGAGTTTTGGACTCTTGCCGAAAATCCAGCCCAACACTTCATCGAACCAATCAAGAGCAGGCAGACCGCAGAGGCCAGCGGCAAGAAGATACGTGCCCCAGAAGATAAGCTTCTGTTTGCGGCTCGTGCGCGGCGAGCACATATCGGCCATGACTTCTAGCTCTTTGATGCCGTACTTCTTGAACTGGAGTGCGAGCTGAGCAAGGAAGCTGCCACGGCGGAAAATGTTCGGCGCGTCGGCTACCGAGTAGTCAAAGTTTGACTTCTGGTTGACCTCTTTCGCGAAGTCGATTGCTTCTTCATGCGACATGCCGCGCTTGATGCCGGATTCATAAGCAGCGAGGACCGTGCCAATGCGGACGGTCTGCTCGGATACTTTAAAGAAGGACATGCCAGCCTTGTTGATTTTCCCGAGCAGGCTCTTCGCGCTCATGCGGTTCACATCATAGCCGCTGCCGCTATCAAGTCCGATATCGTTGAGAACGTTCGTCTCTTTGAGTACCTTGAGATCATGCATCGAGAACTTACGGTGCATACCTTTCGAGAGACATTTGCCGAGCGCACTCACATCGCCGATGTAGGCCGCACTGTTCATGACCTGCGTGAGGTTCAGCAGAGCTGACGATACGTTGAAATAGCCAAGGCACATGTACGTCGTAGCGCCGGCAATATTGCTCGACAACTGCAAGACAGCGCGTTCACCATAGTGCGAGACAACGAAGTCGCGGTACACCTTTGAACGCATAAGCGCATCATTGACGCCGCGTTCCAGTGCGGATGGCGTGCCATTCACATCGTTGATATAGTCTTTCACGTACTGCGCGAGCGAGTTCTTCGAGTCTTTGGCGAAGTCACCGAAGAGGCGTTCATACAGACTGATAGCCTGCGGTTTAAACTCTGTCTCCATTGCATAGTAGCGTGATGCGGAATTGAAGTAGTGGCTCAACACATAATTCATATCCGTCTCGAATCCGCTAACGCCCTTGCGATGCAGGACGTTGCCAAAGAACCGATGACGGTTCTTCTGGTGGACATTCTGCAAGAGATCCTTAGCTTCTTCGAGGCTCATGTCGTTGTCTTTGGCAACACGATTCATGAGTGCATAGAAGTCCTTATCACCAAGCTGGACAATCCCCTTCTCGCTCATCCCGTAGCGCGTGAAGTCGAAGATTTTGGGATGGATGTAGATTTTCTGCCCGTCTTCGAGCTTGTTGTCCTTCATCCATTCTTCGGCCTTCTTGACTGCTTCGCGCTGTGTCCTGCCGCTCGTGATTGTCGTCACGTAATTGCCGTCTTCATCGCGTACTTCCACCATGTAGTTATGGAAGAAGTGCGGGATGTAGCCCTTGCGGTTCGTCACATCGCCGCGCCCTTCACGGACGCGCACCTTGTAGGTACCGTCTGCTTGCTTTGTCGCTTCGAGGACCTGCATATCTTCGTCAACGCGCATCCCATCTAGAGCCTGTTTCGTGACGCCTTCGAGCGTGTGCTCATAGTTGGCAAATTCTCGATACGTCACAAGATGGCGACCGTCATCTTCCTCGTCATGAATCTTCATGATCTTGACGAACGGATTCTGCCGTAGCTCTTCAATCTTGCTGTCAGACAAGCGCTTCGAGTAAGTCTTCGGATGCTTGTGCGCTTCGTTGACCATCTTGTACGCCTGACGCATCAGACGGCGGATTCGCGTGTAAGCTTCGGCGACATTCTCTTTCGTGCCGCTCTGGATAAGCTCTTCCTTTGTCCACTCTTTGCCCTCTGCATCACCGCTGAGCAGGATATCCGTCAGTTCCTCATAGTCGTTCTTGCTCTTGACGAGCTTCATAGCCTTGCCAAGTTTGCGCTGGTAATAAGACCGGCGCTCCGTCAGCACGTCCATAGCACGGACACCCATGCGGTAGAACTGACGGAAAGACTTGACGCGAGTAGCAACACGGGACGGGGAGGCAATCAGGTAATCAAGGATGCCAATACCCTCTTTCGCTTTTGCTTCTTCCGTGATGATCTTATCCGACTTGACGCCCATGCGTTTGCCGAGCTTGGAGGCGGCGGCCTTAATGAAAGACTGTGCACCTTTCTGCTCTGCGGCATAGCGCGTATCGGATTCGACTTCGTTGTATGGACGTTCCCACGCTTCACCGCTGGCAACCTTGCGGAACACATCACCGGCATTGTCAGCACCACGAACGACGCGCGCTAAGCGTGCTGCCGCGTCCTTGACCTTCTGCCAGAGTTTGCCGTAGAGCGTATGCTGGCCTTTCTGCTTCGCAATCATCCAGTCGCGGTACTTGTCAGCCATGACCTCGTACACGTCGCGCTCCTTCGCCTCTTTGTCGTAGGCTTTGTGTAGTGCGGCCTTTTCTTTATCTGTCAGGCACATGTCATAGACGACATGGAATGCTTCGTGATAGGCTGTACCCTTTCTGCCGAGCTGAGACAACTCGATGATAGCCTTACTGCCTACCGTGCGTTCCTTGCCGTTGATCTTGACATGCACCTCTGGCGAAAGGCCGTGTGCAGCGCGAGCGTTGCTTTCTTCGCTTCCCGTCACTTCGATAGACGGCACAATGCTGACCGATACCTCTGCGCCGTTCGGCATAGAGAAAAGTACCTCGTGGCCATTATCGCGGACGTTCTTCGCATTCGGGAAAGCACTTGCCACCTCCTGCTTGATATCAGAGAGGGCGCGTTCCTGTGCGTCAGATTCTTCCTCTGCGCTGTAACTCGTTTCCTCGTTTGGCGCTTCGGTCTCTTCTTTCTTGGCATTGCCAAGCAGGTTATCTTCGATCTGACGATTGATTTCCTTGAAGCGTTTCTCCATGGTGGCCAGCTTCTCGGCATACGGATTCTTCTGCCCGACGATTTCCTTTGCTTCTTTGAGGTTATTCTCATTCCTGCTCAGTTCAATCTCGCGGGCTTTCAACATGGTCTCCGGTGCCTTGTGCAGGGCGCTCTCGATGCCTCTTACCGTGGCCGTGTTGGCCATGTAAGCACGGCCACGTACCAGCTGGATATGTGCCTCTCCGCCGCCGGATACATAAGCCTTGACATCGAAGCCACCAATTTCACCGATTTTCACGGAAGTCTTGGAAGATAGTTTAGCAAGGACTTTGCCCAGTTCTTCCTGTGCCGCCTTGCGCTCTACGTATTCCTTGCCGGAAATGGTCATGCGGAAATTATCGCCGCTCGTATCCTGCCGCGCGGCAATGTCGCCTTTGATCTTCTCGATTGCAGACTTGAGCAAACCGATTTCCTTCGGCGCCGTTTCCAGCGTTGCTTCTGCGGTGCTTACCTTGCGGTTAAAAGCTACTTGAGCGTGCTTGTACTTCTTGATTTCACTATCGAGAGTGATGCGTTCTTTGACAAGCGGGTCACTCGTGCCAGCGTTCTCCGCGTCGGCATAGGTCAATGTTACGAGGTCTGCATCCTCTACCGTGCGCTGCTGCATGTTGTTGCTCATGGCCTGAGCGACAATTGCCGCCTTGTTCTTGAGCTTCTCCCACATGACAGCATCAAAGGAATCCTGCAAGACATAGTTAAAAATCTCAACTTCCTTGTTCGGATTGCCCTGTCTGAGAATACGGCCATGGCGCTGTTCGAGGTCTCGTGGACGCCACGGCGCATCAAGGTCATGCAGCGCTACAAGGTGGTGCTGGCAGTTCGTACCTGCGCCCATCTTCTGCGTAGAGCCGATAAGGATACGGATATCGCCTTTATCAACCTTCTCGAAGATTGCGTCCATCTGTGCTTTGTTCTTGGCACTCTGGATGAACACAATCTGATTTTTCGGGATGCCGCGTTCCTGAAGTGCCGTAATGATTTTCTTATAGACGCCAGCGTTGTCCGCCTCCGCGTCTTTATCATCCTCCTCTACTAAGTTGTCCGTCGCGTTATCCTTCTCTGCTTTTGGGATACCCTGATCGCAGAAAATGAGCTGAGCGCCCTTCACGTCCGACGTGTCCTCATACTTCTCGGCCACCGCATCAGCGAGCGCGTCAATCTTGGAGTCTGTAATGGACATCTTACGCAGATCGCCTGTAAGCTTCAGCATATTGTCGGAGCCTTTGTGCATATCCTCGCGGCGTTTTGCCATTGCGGCAATTCGCTTCGGGACAACATTCCTAATGTAGTCTGTAAGTACAGGGTCAGGTGCAATCTTGACAATAGTCGGCTTGCCGTTCTTGAGGTCAGGGATATCAAGGTCGAGGTCATCCTGCGTTTTCACGTCCGCGAACTTGCGGAACATCTTCGTGAGTTCCGGCATATTGATGAACCGCAAAACCTTCGTGACCTTGCGGAAGCCGTTGCCACTCGGATTACGCTCGATACCGGAGCCAATCTCGCCGAACGTTCTGAGCCAGTTGTCGAAAAGATTCAGTCCCTTCTCTTTGAGGCCCCTGAAATCGAGGTAGCGCATCATGGTGTACATCTCTGCCATCGTGTTGGAAACCGGTGTGCCAGTTGCAAACACGACGCCACGACCGTTATTGGCGTTCGTCAACCAGCGCGTCTTGGCATACATATCCATCGAGCGGTTAGCATTCGAGTTTGGCAGGCCGTTCACTCTGTCCATTGACGTAGTGTAATGCAGGTTCTTGAACATGTCTGCCTCGTCAACGAAAATCTGGTCAACGCCTAACTGTTCAAACGGAATGCCGATATCACGCAGGTCAGTTTTCAAGATATCTTTTAGCTTATCTTCCAGTTTCTTCTTCTGGTTCTCAATCGTGCTGAGGTCTTTCTTGCCGACGTTGCCATTCTTCGCTTCGACGATTGCCTGCTCTACTTCGTCAAGCTGTTCTCTGATGATAGAGCCAGCCGTCTCAGGAGAGAGCGGCAGGCGCTCGAACTGGCTGTGAGACATGATGATACCATCCCAATCGCCAGTCCTGATCTGCGTGAGCGTGCGTGTACGCATTGCCCGCGCTTCAAGCACTTTCTTGCGGTCAGCCGCAGAGAGCTTGCCAAATGGAATCGTGATGGTTTCCTTGCGTCCGTCCTCACGCTTGATTGTCTGCTCGACAGTAGACTTCGGCACAGCTGGGATGTAGCCAGGACGAGACTTGTAGTCGTTTTGCAGGACAAGGAGATTTGCATCAGGATAGAGCTGACGGAACTCTTTCGTGAACTGCTCGACGACGTTGTTAGGCAGGATATAGAGTGGCTTGTTCGCAATGCCGAGACGGCGCATCTCCATGCCTGCCGCCTGCATCTCGAACGTCTTACCTGCGCCGACGCAATGTGCAATCAGCGTGTTGCCGCCTTGCAGCATACGCCAAACAACATTTTTCTGGTGTGGTCTGAGCTGGATCTTTTCATTCATGCCATCGAATACGAGGTGTGAACCGTCATACTCGCGCAGGACTGTGTTGTTATAGTTGTCGTTGTAGTAGCGGGTAAGGCGCTTCGTGCGGTCCTTGTCGCTCCAAAGCCAGCTTGTGAAATCCTCTTTCATATCTGCGGCGACGACGTTTGCGGCGTCCGTAGCTGCTTGATCGAGCCGTCTTTCCTTGCCCTTGCCGGAATAGACTTCGATTGCCTTGTTGTTCAGGATATCAGAAAGCAAGTTGGCAAGAGAGATTCCTTGCGTCTTGTACTTGCTGCTACTCCCGTAGCCATCGACTATCCATTTAGCACCACTCGGGATGAATTGGATGGATAGCGCACCAGCTCGCCCCGTGATGCGGTCAGCGAACGCCTGCACATCACTAGCAGGAATCCACGGAGCGCCCATCGTCACGCAAATCTCGTCGGCAATCAGGTCTTTTGGGATGACCTTCTTGAGTTCATCCACATTCCTTTGATAGCTCGGGTCCTGCGCGGCAGCATTCTCAGCCTGTGCAAGTTTCTCGCGGACGTTGCCGGAGAGGTATTCGTCGCGCGTCTCATATGCTTCTGTGACAGGGTTCTTGAAAATCTGCCCTTCCAGTCCAGCAACAACAGTCTCGGGATTGCTTCCCATGAGCTGTGCCATATACGGAAGGTCGACGCCACCCTTGTTGCGGAGAGAGACGATTAAAGCGTCGTTAGGAGTTTTTACAGACTTCACTTCCTGGATAGGTGCAATAGCTCGTTCCTTAAAGATGCCCATCTTCTCAACCGACTTGATTTTCTTCTTGGCGCCGATGCCAGTATACTCTACCTTCTCAAGCGCCATAACCATACCGGCAGATGGATCGTCGATGTAGGCACGCTGCACCGTCGGGTCATTGAGATAGCCGTTCTGCTTGACGAAAGTATCGTAGGCAGTATTCAGCTGCTTGCGCAGTTTATCTACCGTAGACTCTTTGGCGTTCGGGTCCATTTCTGCGAGCATCAACGAGTTCAAGGCGTTCTTGACTTTAAGGTAGCCTTTCAGGCGCTTGAGCTTATTGCCTGCGCCGACTTCTACGGCAGTACCGTCCTGATTCTGGTAGACCTTGCCGTCCTTCTCATAGTATTCAAAGTCGCGCGTTTTCTCATCTGCACGTGCCTTGAGGTTCGCCTTGATGGTGTCGAACGGGCCTTTGCCAGTACGGTTAATCGGCTTGTAGATATCCTTCGGCAGTTTGTTCATTGCCTTGGCGAGATCCTTAGCAATGTTGGCGCCTTCGTTTGGCTTGACCTGCATGACATCATTACCATACTGGTCGCGTCCGGAAGATGCCTTGCCGATGATATTCTCTGGATGGTCCTTGAAATACTTGTTGACCGTCACGCCACCATACGTATCTCCGCGCCAATTCGTCTGCGTGAACATCTTCGTGAGGTGCTGGAAATCCTGTGCGTAAGACGGCTTCATCTCGTTCTCGCCGCGCTTGCGGAAGATGACGATATCCGTGCCGACATTCGTGCCAGACTCACCGAATGCGCCAGAGGGCAGCTTGTACGCGGCTACCATGTCGGCCTTCTTGCCGATGTATTCGCGCATCCGTGCCCCGTCCTGGCTGTTGGTCAATGAACCCTGCGACGTGATGTATACCATCAGGCCGCCCGGACGAACCTTATCCATTCCGTGTGCGAAGAAGTAGTTGTGAATCTTATAGCCCGCAATACTATGGTTCGCATCGAATGGAATATTGGAAATCACGAGATCATAGAAATTGTCTGCAAGTGACGCCTTCTCAAATCCCGTACGTTCAACCAGCGCACTCGGATAGAGCATACGCGCGAAACGGGAAGTGAGGTCGTCAATCTCGATACCACGCAAACTGGACTTCTTCATCATGTCGCGTGGCATACATCCGAAGAAGTTGCCCGTTCCCATCGACGGATCGAGGACACGGCCGCCATTGAAGCCGAGACGAGACACGCCTTTCCATACAGCCTGCACAATGTCGGCAGGCGTATAAAAGGCGTCGTTGATGGTACTCTTGGCGGCCTCGTACTCTTCTGGCGTGAGAACCGCACGGAGTTCCTTATTCTCTTTTGTGTCAAGGAATGCGTCTTTGAGTCCGCCCCAGCCGTTGTAGTTACCGAGGACAGCCTGCTCTTTTGGCGTAGGCATACGGTTCTCTGCTTCGAGCTGCTTCAAGAGCTTGATTGCGGCAATGTTCTGCTTGAACCGCACTGCCGGTGTTTTCTTCGTCTTGCTAGGCTTGATTTCATAATCATGTCCCGGCGTTTCTTCCGGCGATGGATTCTTCTGCGCCTCGGTCAGTACAGGCTTTTCAGTTCCTCGTTTGCGAGTTCCATTGCCTGCTGTCTCTTCCAGCTCAGTTCCCGCTCGTACTCCAGAGGGCTCAGTCCTTTCGGGATTCTCTCTTTCAGCACTTCCAGAATCTCTTCCTCGCGAGATCTTGCTTTCTCCACCTTCTGCTCCAGATACGTTTCTGGATTCAGCCCCTCCTTCTCCAGCTCCTTCAGCAGTTGCGGATTGCTGTCCTTCACGTCCTGCATCAGTGCTTTCGCTCTTCTCTTGTCTGCTTTCGTCGCCATGACTATGCGCCTCCTTTTCATCAAAGAACTTCTTGATTCCATTATACGACGCTTCAATCATAGGAGCAAAAGATTTGTGCTGTCCCTTGAGAAGCTTCTTCATGTCGGCCTGCATGTCATCAAGCGTCGTGATGCCGCCCTCGTAGCGCGCGCCTACAGCTTTTGAGATGGCCATGACCTTCTTCTCGTCGAACGGCACGCCCTTCGGCCATGTGCGGACAGTCTCCGCAAGTGCAGGTGCCCACGGTCCAATTTTATCGCCGAACGTCGCATTGAGCTTCGCAACAAGCTTCTTGACGGTGTTGATGCCGTCCTTGACGTAGGTCATCGCGAGCTTTAGGCCGAGCGTGTAAATCTTCGGATTGAACACAGGGTTTGCTGACAACTTGTTCAGCTCTGCGGCCAATTCCTTTTCCAGCTTCTCGCGTTCCTCTGCCGTATTCTCGATACCGTCAGGAGCCGTCAGCACGTCGTCAGTGAGATCGTCCTCGCTGAGCCCGAGCGCATCCAGCATTTCCCTGTCCGCATCCTCGACGCTGCCGAAAATGGAAGCGTCCTTGACAATATCCGAAGCTGCGACTTTCGTCGATCCTGCCTCTTCCTGTACCAGCTTCTCCTGATCCTCTGCACGAGTCTCCGGCGCGTTCTTCTTTGCTTCCTGATGCTTTTCCCACGGACTTCTAGGCGGCTCGCCGGTTGCCGTTTCATAGAGATTCTTGATAACATGTACCACCGAATCGATAGCACGATCTTCAGCCGGATAAAGCTTCTCCTCTTCCCACAAGTCGCGGCGCCTCTGGCGAAGTTCCGGTTTCTTGGTCCCTTCAATCCACGCCTCCACGGCAGCATAGTCTTTCTGCTTGGCCAACTGATGAAGCGTATACTCGCTGTTGGCACTACCTTTTTTCAACGCCCGGTTTACTTCATCCACCGAAACCGTGATAATCGGCGTGTCCTTCTTCTTGCCACGCTTATTCCAAATGGTCATGACGCCATTCTTAACCGTTCCTCGCATGGCAGTGTCGTCTTTCGATTTATCCGAGAAACTGCCGTCTGCATATGCAATATTCTTCTTGCCGCTGTCCGTGACAACCGTTGTTTCGGTGCCTTTAATGCCGTGGATAGGCTCGCCTATTGATGACTCTTTGCTGTTATCTTCCTGCGATTTGATTTCTCGCGACTTTTCAGAACCATACCATGTAGCGAGATCATCCATGATAGCTTCTTTTGTGCTGCGCTTGTTGAAGTCGAGGCCGCCGTGCATAGCATAGTAAACCGTTTCGGCAGGGGTAAGCTCAGTCACGGAACTGAACATTCCGCCTTTCGTACCGATAAGCATATATCCGCCTCTGTCGGTTTCGATTGCCCGGAAAGCACCTGTGTCGATAGCTTCATCAATGAACTTCTTGCGCTTGTCCGGGATGGATGCAACGTCTTCCCTGGTAACGCCACGGACATAATCAGCAAGATTGCTAGGAACGCCGTCTCCCTGTGCTTTGAGGACAGCATCTACGGTATCACCATTCAAAATTTGGTTGCCGCTACCAGTGACTTTTGTCTCGCGCGGTTTCGTTGCAGAGTTGCTCTCAGCAGCTTTTTTGATGAAGTTATAGTGTGCTTTCTCGCGTCTCGTTTCTTCTGCTTCGACAGCTGAGTCAATCTTATCGGCGTAGGCAGCAACCTCTCTTTTCTCTTCATCGGTGAGATGCGCATCCCGTGGCCACTTGGTGCCGAGTGCAAAAGAACGGTCGTCGTATTCGTCGATGTCGATTTCCCCGTCATCGTACTGCTTCTTGATTTTGTCGAGGGCGTTCTTGTAGCGCTTGACTCCAGCACTTACCGGGGCTTTACTTTCCTTCGTGCCACTGTCTGCGCTGTTGAATACGCTACGCTCTGCTTCTTCAACAAATGCATCGCGCCCATCTGCGCCACCCTTGTTGAAAAGGAAACGCTTCGCGTAGCGGTTGTAGTAGCCGCCGTGCTTCTTGGCAATGACATTGATAGCCTTGTAGGTATCTGCATCAACCTTGCTGCTGATCTTCGCGGCAGGAATCATCGCGCCGGTCTTCGTGTGCTTGAAGTCGCTCGTGTCAAAATGGGAAGATGCTTTTACTTCACTTTCTTCTGCATCTGCGCGGCCTTTTTCAGGTTCGGCGTCTTGATGCGGATATCCTTCGGCTTTGCCACCCTGCGCGGTCTCGGCGGTCTTACTGCTGTACTTCTGAGTCTCATGTTTCTTCGTCTCCTTCTGTGGTTTGATACGATTGATGGTTTTATCGGCTTCTGCAACGACCTCTGTTTTCTCCTCACTGGAAAGGGCCTTATCGCTCATCGCCTTATTCTTGAGGTTTTCAAGTTGGTTGATAGAGTCCCCTGCCGAGAACTTGCCAGATTTGAAACGCAGATAGATTTTTTCAGCGTCCTTCTTGTACTTGTCAACCTTCCCGGCCTTCTTTGTCTCGGCTTTCACTTTGGCCTTGCCGCTCTTCATGCGGCGGTCGCCTTCCTCGTAGAGAGGGTCTACCTTGACGCGCTCAGTGCCATTGTAGTTGGCGTCATCATAGACGAGGCCAGCGTTACGGAGTGCCTTCTGCTCGTCTGCCGAGAAGATATTGAGCGGCGCACTGAAACCGTCGTCTGCCTGTTTTGCCGCCGCAATGGCGCTATCTGGGATAGAGGCAAGCGCATTCCCCTGCTTTGGCGTAGCCGTTGCGATGTGTACTTTCTGCGCCGTTGCCTGTGGAGTCGACTGTGGCGCGGCTTGTGCAACTGTCTGCTGTACCGCCGGTGCCTGCGCCGCCTTGCCCTGCAAGCGGGCAATCTCTTCATCCAGCATGTGGATGTATTCACCAACCTGTTGCTTCTGCTGTGGATGAATTGGATAGTCATGTATCGCCTGAAGCGTGTCACGGCGGTGGCGCATGAACTCATAGTTGTAGCTGTCACGCTGACCGTTATTGAGCGCATCGTATATAGCGGCGCTGTCACCCGTCGGCACGCCAAGCGCCGTGCCAATCTTGTGCATCTGCTCATTGATGCTACGAATATAGTCTTTGTTGTAATTGAAGTTGTTGGCGACCTGACGGAGCTCATCAAGATATCCAAGTGCACCGGCAGGATTCCCCTTAAATGGTGCAAGGTCAATCGGCTTGAAGATTTTCGGAGCGAGCGCAGCGTGCATCTGAGCTTCTTTCGCCTGCTCACTGTCAAGGTTTGGTGTATGTACCTCGATGTGCTGCGGCTGCGGCGCCTGTTTCGGCTGTGCCGGTGCCTGCGCCGTCTGAGCAGCCTGTACCGTCTGCGGCTGATTCTCCTGCACGTACTGGCGGAACGCATCGCCATAGTTGTCGAGGATAGCCTGCTTGTTTTCTTCCGTTGCCTTGAATTTGTTACGACTGTTGAACATGTCGCCGAAAAAGTTAATCTCGTTGGCGTCCGTGGACATGTTCTGCCAATCCTTCGCGAACGATGCAAACATGCTGTCCATAGCAGGGTCGTCTGCACTAATCTCGAACGAGCCGGAGAGGTCAGGCGTACTGCTTGTGTTGTCGCCGCCCTTGCGGCTTGCTCGACGAGCCTTGCCGCCAAACATGGCGTCCTGAGAAAGGCCAGCCTGCTCAAGATAGCGATGCATACCGCCCTCGTATTCGCCGAGGTCTGCCGTAAAGTAGCCACCATGCTGAAGCGCTTCGGCGAACTGGTCCGCCGTCTTCGCATCATAGATGCCATCCTCGCGGTATTTTGGATAGTAGTTCGACATGTAATCGATGAACTGCTGGTCGTTATCGAAGTGGAGATAGTTGCCGTCATTGCCTTTGACACCGCCGTAATTGTGATCTTCTACAGCGAGTTTGCTTTTGCCGCCATCGCTCTCATGTGAGAGCTGGGACCAAATGAAGTTGACCGGCAGGTTTGTGTTCTGCGCGATAGCCATGGCAATGTCGCCGACTGGCAGATTCGACAAATCTACACCGCCCGTGCTGTCATCCATATCGCTATCATCCATATCGGAGTCCGATTCACCAACACGGATGCCGTCAGGAATTGGTTCGCCGTGGTCAGAGAAGTGGATGTGTCCACCCGTTGCGTTAGCAGAAGGATGCTCGTACTCATCGAGCGGCGTGAGTCCAAGCTTTTCGCCCTCACTGATGAGCCAATCGCGCGCTTCCTTGTTGTTTTCGAGGTTGTCGTCAGCCGTATCGAATGCCTGCCCGCTGTCGTGCCAGCTGCCGCCATCGCCGTTGCGCTTCATCGACGTAACAAAAAGGTGCTGGCCATATTTGTTGTAGTACGCAGAATCGAGCAGACGCATCTTCTGGTCTGTGAGCGGTGTTACATCCGTGCTGGATACTTCACCAGATACCGTGTACTGCGGGTCGCCTTCGAGCGCCGAAGCGTCGTAAGAAGAACCCGAGGATGTATCAGATGTATCAGATGGAGCCTCGTAGGACGTATCCTGCATAGCCGTGGGAGCAGTGTATGGATTGTTCTCCATATCCTGTTGCGCCGACTGTATAACACTCTGCTGAGTGGCCTGGGAAGTGATACTGTCGATATCATCCTGTGCCTGATCAAGGAGCGAATCCGCCGCCGTACTGCCATTATCTCCTCTGTTTCCGAAGTGGCGGATAGCACCCATGGCGCCCATAAGAGGAACCGCACCGGCTACCCCCAGCTTAGCCGCATCCCACTGGTCATCCGTCCATGCGAACGGGTTGAGAATCTGGTTTGCTGTATTGGGTGATTTCCCTTCTACACCGTCCTGGATGCCCTGCTGTGCGCCTTCTTCATATCCCTGCAATGCCATCTCAGCTGCTGTTGTTGGCACGTACCCGGCTACACGGCTTGCCGTATTCACAACAGGGTTCGAGAAGTGCGGCGTCTTGATCTTGATCTTGCCGAGCAGACCGCCTTCAAGAGCATTGGTTGCGGTCAAGAGTCCGACATTCTCGCCAAACACGTTCCAAGCAGCCTGCCGCGCTTCTTCTGGTGTTGCGCCGTTTTGAAGCATTTCACGCTCGGTATTGCCGCCTTCCATCATAGCCTCGACCGGACCGGTGAGGGCAAAACGCCCAGCCATCGGTGCCATTTCCTCCAGCACACCACCAATCTTCGGGACGGCAGAAAGCGCCTTGGGTACTTTTGAAAGAGCCATGGCTGCACGTGCCGGAAGAAGTTCAGGTGCAATAGCGGCTACAGGTGCTGTAGAAAGCATTGAGCCAGCCATCATACCAAACGCGGACGCGAGGCCGTTCGGATCTGTCAAATAAGCAAGAGAGAGTTCTGGCGCAGACATAGCTGGAAGTTCTGCCTCGCCTTCCTGTGCCTTCTCATTGAGGTAATCTCCAACCCCCTGCGCTCCTACAAACTGTGCGACATCTGCTACGCCTTGTGTTGCTGCGTCTGCTGCATGACCTACAATCTGACCGAGAAACGGAATGGTGCGGTAGTTATAGTTTCGGTTTGTATAATCAGCTAAGCCGCTAATGTCACCAGCAGAGATATATTTCCATGCATTATCCCCGTTGTCATCATCGGAACTATCGTCTGGCGGCGTGTATGTCGTATTGCCATACGCCTCATCTTCTTTGAAGTTTTCTAAAAGCTGTTTTCCGTTCAGCCCCATAGGTGTGCCTCCTTATCCATTCTCGTTACTGCTGTCAATGTAGCTGTAACTCGGGTCCGCATCCGCGCCCTGCACCGCGTGGAAATACTGCTGTACCGATGGCAGGTTCCAATAATACTGGAATTCGTTGTCGTTCATGTTGACGCCAGGCGAATCCATCAGGTACGTGTAGATATAGCTTGGGCTATGGTTCTCGGCAATGAGCTTCGTGATGACCTGAATGGCTTCTTTGCTGGCGAGATTATCTCCAGAAGAAGAACCACCAGACGACTTACCACCGCCGCCTTTGCCGGAAACCTGTGCTTTCGCAACGCCCCACTTGCCTCTCAGGTTAGCAAGCTCAAACTGAATCCTTCCCTTCTCCGCTTCGAGCTGAGCCTTGAGACCGTACTCATGCGACTGTTCAGCCATCTTGATCTTGCCCTCGATTTCTCTGAGATGTTCTGTCAGCTGCGTCTTGTACTGCATCTGCTGCAAGTCATAGCCCTGCTTCGTCGCCATGTTCTTTTCCTTGTATGCCTGCTGCGCCGATGCCGTATCCTGCTGGCGGTCAAACGCATAGTCCTGCTTCGGGCCAGCGAACATGTTCGCGTAGTAGTTGGCCTTGTTCGCGTTCTCGTCACTCATCATCGCGAGCAGGCGCGTGCCAATCTGATTGATACTGCCGCGCGGTGAGAGTCCATACTGGTATAGCGCGTCCGTCAACTGAGACATGCGCTGTGCCTGATAGATGCCAGCACGGCGCGCCGCTTCGTTGCGGGAGACTTCCTCGTTGTAGCCGCGCTGTCGGAGTCCCTGATAGATGCGGTTGTAGTAGTCATCTGACGTAACATCGAGATTGCCATACAGCGCGTTCTGGATGCCACGGTAGTAGTCATCCTGCAAATTCTGTGCCGCGTCCTGCTGTGTGTTGTCTGCGCCGAAGCCTGAGAGGTCGATGCCAGCCGCCGCCGCGCTCTGGCGAATGGAGAGAGCGGCGGCATGTGCCGCATCCATCCCTTGCTGGCTCCCGGCTTTCTGAGCCTTAGCATACATCTGCTTTGCACGGATAAGCTGGTTTGCGAGGTCACGCCCGAGTGCGCTGAGCCGCTGCCCCTGCGCCATGCCCTGCGTTCCCTGCATGGGGATACCCTGTTGAGCCTGTGCGACGGGGATATCGACCATCGTCGGTGTTGGATTCGTGAGCAGGCCGGAAATAAGGGTCCCCTGCTGCAACGGGATAGAATACTGCTGCTGCGCCTGTGCCTGTTCCTTTGCAGCCCCCTGCAAGGTTGCCTGCGTCACTGCGTCAGCCGCCGTCTGAGGTTGTGCCTGCTGCGCCTGCTGGCCGATATACGCGCCGCTCTGGTCGAACCATTCTGGATGATCGGCACGTTCCAAGTCATAGGCGTACTGCTGTAAAGCGGCAGGGTCGTTCTGATACTTGAGGCGCTGGACCTCGCGCGGGTGCAGCGCATTATCGAACTTGAGCGCATCGTCGAGATTATCGAACGTCGCGACACCGTTGTCACCCACCTCGTAGTAACGCTTCTGTGCATCCTCGTCCGAGAGAATCTTCCCGTCAGGCGTGACGTTCATGATGACGTGGTTGCCGTTATCATCCGTGAACACCTGCGAGACCATCGTGCTCGTCGTGCCGTCGTCGTTCTTGACGAATGGGCGCTGATAGATATTGCCGGAGTCCCACCTGCCATTTCCGATAGGGAGAGGGTAGAGCACGTCGCGTTCTCGCATCTGGTCCGGCGATGCGTCCTGCATGGAGAGGGCACGCTGGATCAGCTCGTTACGGTTCTGCTGAGCCGCCCATTTTACCGGGGCATCCTGCTGTGCCTGCTGAGACTGCTGCACCGTGTTCTGCGCTACGTCAGCCGCCGCCTGTGCCTGTTTCTCCGTACCGCCCAAGAGTCCCGTCTGTAATCCTGCCGCAATAGCTGCCTGTTGGTCAGGAGTAGGTTCCTGCACTTGCGACAAAAAGGGCACGAGTCGTGCCCCATTATCGCGGCTGTATGGATTTGTATTGATCGTGAAAAGCCCACCAGCCATTCTTATACCTCCTTAAAAGAACGTCGCGTTCGGATTGCCGAGCTTGTTGATGTAGTAGAGCGGGTCGTTCTGCTGAGACTTCTGAAACGCGCCGAGAAGCCCCTGACGTAGCTGTGCGTTGCTGGCCGTGTTATTCAACACTCTCTGGTACTGCTCTGATGCATAGTCCATACCGGGCGCACTGGCCTGGTATGCTTGCATCTTGCTCGTCGGTGTTGTTTTTGTCTCCTGTCCGAACGCGATACTACGGTCCGGTGTCGTGCCAATACTGATACTGTTGTTCGGGTCGAAGCCGACGCGCACATACTGTGGCGCACCTGTACCGCCACCATAGCCGCCGTAGCTATCGCCGAAGTCCTCATTAGACGCCTTTGCCGCCGCGTCGCGGTTCTTCGCGCCAATCATATGGTCATAGCTTCCACGCAAGAGCTTGCCAAGTGCGAAGCCAACCATTGTGCTAGGATCCGTCGTGCGCGATGCGTTAAGCATCTGAATCATCTTCTGCCACGTCGTCGCGTCCTTCTGGTTCCGTTCTGCCATGCCGCTGGCATTACTGATCTGCCATCCGGCATTTCCATTCAAGTAATTCATTGCCATTCCTATCACCTCACGTTCCTGCGCCCGAGCCACCACCGCTGAATAGCATCATGGCGAGCTTGATAAGTTGCTGTTGTTGGGCTGTCTGTTGAGCTTGAGCGGCCTGCGCACCTTGTGCGGCCTGCGCCGTTGTTGACTGCATCTGCGAATCGCGCTGGTTCATGAGTGCGTTCTTGCCGCTCATTGCCTGCGCCTGTTGCTGAGAGCCTAGAGATGCCATACTCTGCGCGACGCCGTTAGCGTTCGGCAGATTGATGTTTGGCGTCTGTACCTGCGTAGGAACCTGTGTAGGTACAGACCCGAGCAGGCCATTCTGCAATGTATTGTTCCCCTGCTGCGCGAGAAGCTTCTTGTACAGTTCCTCACTCTGGTCGGGGAATCCGAGCAACTGAGCATCCATTACAGCAGACCTCCCATCAGGCCGGAAAGCAAGCCGCCTCCGCCACTCGTATGCTGCGTGCTAGAAGAAGTAGTTGTACCTTTGCCAGCAGCCGCCGCAAGTGCGCTTGTCGTGCTGCCATTGAGTCCGAGCGATGCATTCCAGAGGTTAAGCGCCGGTTGCTGTGCCGCTTCCTGTGCCGCTGCCGCTGTTGTGATGCCGCTCGTTGCGCTATTGATCTTGTTGCCGTAGATGTTGCCGAGTTGACTGATATTGTTACTGTAGTTCTGCGCCATCGTATTGGCTACATTCTTGCTGATATCGTTGAGGCCCTGCGACGTGACCGAGCTATTCAGAACGCCATTCTGTGCCGACTGATTGAGCAACTTGCCGTAGCTGTTCTGCACGCCATTCTGGATAGCATCCTGCATGTTCTGCAAGTAAGCTGTCGGGAGCTTGCCTTGTGCAAGGTCGTTGTAGCCAGCTTGTGCCTGATTGATTTGCTGCTGTGCCTGATTGTTGAGCCCGTTGAAGTCAACCTGCACTGCGCCGATAGAGTTCTGCAAGATATTGCGAGCCGTATCATTAAGCCACAAGCTGTTTGGCGATATAGCGTTGGCATATTGTGCCTGCGCTTTCTGTAACTGTAGTTCGTATTCTGTTGGTGTGTATGTCGATGTGTTGTTGACCGTCGTACTGCCGCCGCCCTTGAAACGACAGTGCCGGAAGTATCTGCGGTAAACGCGATCATCGAGTGACCGCATGTCGGGGCTGATGATTTTTCCTGTGTGAAGGAATCCCATTACTTGCCTCCTTATTTCATGAGGAACGACAAAGCACTATTCTGTGGGAGATTACCATAGATTCCCGCCGCGTTCCATGCTGAGTTTGGTTGTGTCGATTGCTGCTGTGATGTATCGCCGTTCTCGACGGCGTTGAGATTTGGAACGGACTTGTTCTTCTTGTCGGATAGATTGCGTGCGAGTGCTTGCCGCATCGAGTCCTCACCTGCTGGCTGATAGGCAAGTTTGAGCTGATTTGCCAAGCCCTGGTACCCTTCGGCGTTTCCGTTCACAGCCATCGCCTCGGCCAGTTTCCGCTGGTCGCCGCCATTGCCATAGAGCTTCGTGAAGATAGCTTGTCTGTCAGAGTAACTGTTTGGGTTGTTCTGGTAGTTGTTTAAGAGGTCACGTATTTCCTGCGGTACATATTCTAATCCGTCCGATTGTGCTGGCTGTTTGTCTGCCATGCTTTCACCTCCCAAGTCACGTAGTATGCATAGCCGTCTGTATCTTTCCATGCCGGTGCGCATCGAGCTTTCTCGCCATCTGCGTTCTCGCAATAGTAGATTGGCACACCGTCAGTTGTTTGTTCTTCCTTCACGACGCGAAAGCCAAAGAAGCGAATGTACGGCTTGATGTGTCGGATGCAGATAGCCCCGCAATGGCTATAGCCTGAGACGATAGCCATTGAATCCATGACACGCTTCCAGAATCGGCCATCGCCGCATAGCTGATATGCCATGACCATCTGCGTCTTCGGTTCAAACGCAACCTCGCAGAAGCCTCGTTCCAGGAAGAAGATCAGCGAAAAGCCTTCGTGCCTTCGGAATGGATTGTGAGTCTTATCCTCGTAAATGCGAATCCATTCCTCAAACGTCCGCGTCATGACAGTGCCGCCTTTACTTCTGCTTCCGTGAAGCCCAAGCGCAAGAGCTTGCAATGCTCGTCCATCTTTTTCTCGTACTGGTAATATGTCTTCGTACCGGTATTGCGGTCTTCGTCGATGACAATCTTATGCGTATCATCCGACACACCCGCCGACTCGTCGGCAATCGTGCCGACGTTATACCACTGGTACATGCTGTCGAGCAAGTCCTTGAAGTCCCCCTGCCATTTCTCTTTCGGGAAATTGGCTTTCACAAAAAGATAGTCTTCCTTCGTATTCAGTGTATGCGGATATCCTACCATACTTGTGCCTCCTCACGTGAACGTGTAGTAGTTATGGATTTTCTTGATGGACGCCTCAAAAGGCATCATGTCCTTGAATGTGTCTAGCTGTCGTTCGAGGACGGAACTGTTGGTAAAGGTGACGCCAATCTTATCATCCAGCTTGAATTGGATCTCGACGCAGGTCTTTCCCTTTACGGCCCGCGACTCGAATTTCCGATAAGCCAGCACGACGATGGTCTGGTTGAAAAGCTCGCTGATGCTTACCTTATCCCCTTCCATCCCTTTTTCTTCTTTGGCGAAATCGCTGAATCTATGCATAGCCGCTCACCTCTTCCCAAAGCTCATCGATATGGTTAGCAACGGCATAATGATGCGCGTTGGCGTGCTGTACCCATCCCCTTGCGCTGGCCACTTTCGCCTTTGCTGTTTCCGGCGATATGCGGCCTTGTTTCAGGAGATGCATCACCTCACGGAGGTGCCTGCGGATACGCGTCGCCGTCTTCTTGCGCACAAGGATATATCGGGGAAAATGACGATATCCAAGAAAATCCACGCCCTGCGCTGTCGGGAAAAGCTGGCATTTACTGAGCTTCAATTTCAGTGTGCCGGCAAGATAACCGGGCAACTCTGCGCGGATCTTCCGCAGCTCGTCCTTGTCATTCGAGAAGAAGCAGAAATCGTCGCAGTACCGTATGTAGTCGCGGATATGCCAATGCTGCTTGGTGTAGGTATCCAGCTCATTCATGTAAAGATTGCCAAACCACTGTGATAGGTAATTGCCGATTGGCACATTCGTGTCCGTGTGGGTACTGTCAATCACATCATCCAGCAAGGCCAGGAGTCTTTTGTCTTTGAGTTTGTGGCGCAATATCGTTTTCAGCACCTCGTGATTCACAGATGGATAGAACTTGCTGATATCGCACTTGAGGCAATAACGATTGTGCCGCACCATCTCCATGCAACGTCTGCTTCCTGCGTGCTGCCCTTTCCCCTTCCTGCATGAATAGCTGTCGTAGATCATGAGCTTGTCAAAGACTGGCTCCAGCACGTTCATGACCGCATGATGCACGATGCGGTCCGGGTAAAACGGCAGGATGTAGATGGTCCGCTCTTTTGGCTCATAAATCTGCTTCGTCGTGTAGGATGCGGTATGGAATGTTCCCTGCTCCAGCGATTCCTTCAGCTTCATCAGCCACGGTATCGGGTCCGCGTCATACGTTCGGACATTCCGCTGCCAATGCTTTCCTTTAGACGCCTTGTGGTAGGCTTCCTGTAGATTTTCCATATCGACTATCTTTGTAAAGAAATCACCATATCGTTTCATAGTTTCACCTTAATGGGGCGGACGTTCGCCAAAGGCTACACTAGCCCGCCCCGTCTCCCGTTGTGTATTTTGGCTATGCCAAGGCTCATGCACCCAGCCGAGGGATGTTTGGCTAGACGCTTTTTATCTCCCGTATCAGACGTGCCCTGCCCCGCGTTGTCGTCATTCCGGTTAGACGACAAGTTATTCAGATTGACTGAGCGCGAACCGCAAGACGACCTGTCGTCCCACTTACCGCCGACAATAGCACGGGCGGTGCATAAGCCCTCTATAAAAAGTCCAGATGGACGATTACAGACAAATTAATAAAATCAAAAAATCAAGCCGCTCGACCTGCGACCTGGCGTCCCGCCGGGCCACGCGACTAGAGGATAGCGGCCCTCGGCTCAGACGCGCCCCGCCCCGCGCGGTCGTCAAACCGGAGAGACGACAAGATAGCCAGATAGACCGAGCGCGAACCGCAAGACGACCCGTCGCCCCACCCACCGCCGACAATAGCACGGGACAGCGCGCCATAAGAATGACCGTAGATGTTTGTAGAGCCGTCAACATTGATGTTTGCGACACTGCGTCCATCGTTTTGCCAGTTATACCCGATAAGCCAATGGTCGCCTTCGGAGCTGGACGTCTGCCCACTGCCGCCAGGCATATCGCTGTTGCTCGTAGACGCATTTGGGTGGCCGCTTATATCAGACGTCCATTGCCACATCCAGCCACAGCAGTCTTCGCAGCCGATATTTGAGATCATGCGCCTGCCTGCTGTATCTACATGGCCTCCCGTCGTATTCGCGTCAGCTGACCCCTTGATGTTCGTTTTCTCGTTGGAGCCCTTCGCAAATGCGACATACTGGTCGCGCGAAATCAGATGCTTCTTTACCTTCGCAAACTCCTCGACGAAAAGCTCACCGTGAAAGGGCTTTGTGCTGTAACCATCTGCTACAACGCCGCCATATGCGGACACGAGGCTTGAGCCATTCCACGAATCAAGATAGATATCGACCCACTGACTGCCGTCCCACACCATGCCCTCATTCTCAGATGTGGCGCGGAACTTCAAATCCCAGATCGATGCAGGCAGGATATCGCCAGCGACGTAGCCCGATAAAGCATGGCCGCTGATCGTACCGACGTCCGCGCACAGGCAATGGAAGCCGCCGATTTTACGAGAGCTGTCTGCGGTGTATTTTGTTGGTACGGTACTGTTTGGCGACACAACCAGCTTCAGCGCATCGCCGTCGGCGCAGGCATAGACATAGAAGTCCTTGCCCTTACGGTTCACCGCCTGCGTGTAGTCAAGCTGGCATTCCCAGACAACATTGCCGTCGTTGTACGTGCTGCCGAGCGTAGTCGGGAAAGACGGCGTGAGCGTAGAGCTTGTACCTGCCGTTATGCATCGGTAATAGTATGTCGTATGCCCGGATGTAGGATAGACCACATCGCCGACCGCATAAGCGTGCGAGGCTTGCCACTCCTGCGCAGCTGTATCCCATGCGGCATCCTTAGAGATATCCAGCGTGATAGCTGCCTTTGACTCATAGCCATTACCGCCTACATTGACGAGGATATACGCAGGAGACACCAGTGCAGTACGCGTAGCTGCATCGGTATGGAACTGACCGCTCCGATAGTAGAAATTGTACATATGGGCCGCCGCGATGCTCTGTACCTTCTCGAAGATATTGGCGTGAGCATCTGTTGACGTATTATGCTTTGCAAACACCTTGGCGTGAGCATTTTCGTTATTTTCATGCGCGGTGCGCCCCGTATCAAATTCGACCGCTTCATCGCCAGAGAATTCAGCCAGAAGCGTATTGCCGTCTTTGATGGCGAGTGCCTTGCCCGCGCCGACGACGCCTTTATCCTCATTGCGCCACACATTCGACGCCGTGCGGAAAGTGAGTACCTGTCCATCTTGCAGCTTGTTGATCTGCACGTTAACCCCAGCAAGCTGCCCCGCGTTGCCCGACACATTGACGGGCAGGACACCATTGGCATTGAGTGGCACAAGCTTATTTGGTGCGGTCGCCAACGCTCCCGTTTCGGGGACAGACAGATCGGATTTCGTCAGCACGTCATCATGGCCGATGAGGTCATCGATATGCAGGCTCAAGATAAGGTGCCATGCATCAGACTGCCACATATAGACACGACCATTATCCGTGTCCCAGTACACATCACCAGACGTATTGCCGACCTGCGGGCGGCTAGAGATACTGCCAGCAGACTGCTTGCCGAACGAGTCAGACCGCATACCGCCGTTCTTTGCGACGTCGAAAAGGTACAGCCACGCATCGTTGGCCTTGTTGCGGACATAAAATTTATCATCTTCAACCTTAATCTGATACGGTTCCGGCTCCACCTGCTCCGTGCCTACCGAGTCATGCGTCCTGATGTTATTCAAGAACTGGTAGATTCTCGGGATCTCAGCCATATATTTCAAAGCAAAGTCGCTTAGTTTATCGCCGCCTAGACGATAGTCCAGTATATTTTTCTCAGTTAGTTTTGCCATCATTACACCTCTACTATGTCAAAAGCTATCGAATTGAATACAGTGACACCACCACTCCCGTAGGCCGATGTGTGGATACTTTTTTCGCGGTCCACACATCTCGTCTCTGAGCGGTACGTGCTTTGCAAGGCAAGAGGTAACTCACTATCAAGAAGTTCTTCCGGGCTAAGATACACCTCTTCCGAGTTTGTCTCCAAAGCCCTTGATTGTATTGCGAGTACGCCTAGCTCACTGTTGTATATGGTCCCCGAATTCTCATAAATCCATTCTGCACTCTCTGGTTGCGTAATACTTAGTCTTACACGTCCTACATACAGCGCTTCACTAGCATAGCTTACATGAAAAGGCGTCGTATCAATACGAACACGCTTTATCAGATAGTTATTATCTGACACCAGCGTCTTTGGCTTAAAACGCCATAGCATAGTATTGCCATCGTCACTCTGCAAAGACGCATCAAGTACGTACAAACCGTCATGCTTCAAGAAATAGATGGAACCGTCCGCTTCTACTGCATCCATTACGTAGTCGTTGTATTTGCGCGTGAACCACCCACCTGTGTTTGCATCGAGAAATAAAAACGACCTCGTGCCGCCCAGTAACCATACTTGGTTGAGGCTTGGCAGGTACCGCAGGCGCACCGTCGGCAGGCTTATGATATCCCGATAAATCTTCTGGCTGATATCTCTTGCCATCATGTCGCCGTAATCGTCGGTGACACTAACAGCCTGCATCTTCGCCCGCCCAAGAGCCAACGTGCTGTTGCCGAGTGCGACGCAAGCGTGATAGCTCTTGCAGTCAATCTGCCTGCCTATCTCAGATAATGTCCAGTTTGGGAAAGCCCCAGCTAGATGATAGGCGTGGTGGTTATCCTTGAAGATCAAGATATCCGACGACAATGAGCAGACGCCGACAATCTTGCCGCCATCCTTATAGCCGACTTGCAGCCACTGAGAAGAGCTAGAATCATTCGAGTCATTCGTCCATGCCGTTTCGTCACCTATGGCGGAGCATTTCAACACATCGTCGTAGAATGTCCACACACGCCCTTGCTTGATGAATACACCCCGACACACATCTGGTGCATTTGTAATCGTCTCAAGCGTGCCGCCATGATAATACTGGAGCTTGCCGCCCGAAGCAATAAGGACACCATCTTCCCACGCTGCATACTGTACTTCCGATTTGCCGGTCAGTTTCCCTTTGCTCGTGAGCGTTCCATCTTCAAGCAGGTAGATATTCCTGTTTGTGTCCGTGAGGAGCATCTTCGACTCAATCGAATCAAAAATGATATTGTCAAACGATACATCAGACGACTTGTATACGGCGCGGTCTCCTGCCACCGTCTTGAGCTGTCCGTTGTATATCTCAACATTGATGGAACGTGACAGCTCGTTTTCCGCGATACTTTCCGGCGCGTCCGTCGTATTCAAGCCACCTGAGAAGTCCGAGAATCTTACTGTCTGCTGGTTTGCATGTTCGCTTGAAATCCTCATAGAATCTCAGTCCTTCCGTAGTCCCTGCGGATTCTTGGCTGGTCCCACACACCATTGACCGTAACGCCAGCCGGAAGCATGTTGAGCGCATACGCCTCAATCTGCTGCGTGATTTGTGCAAATAACTGCGATTCCTGAGACTGGTCAAACTCGTCCGTGAACTTCGCACGGATGCCGACATACTCGACGAGGAAGTCATCCAACTCGTTAAGGAATGGTGACTTGTCATCCATACTTGTCAGCAGCTCTTGGTCCTTGATGCCGACAACCTCAATGTCAACATCCTCATCAGGCACAGGATAGAAGCCGAGCGTACTGTTGCCCACGATGTAGTAACAGATTGGTCTACCCGACCGGCTTAAGTCGCTGATCCTTCTCCTGTCCTCACGGGGAACCGCCTTGCCGCCCACACGCACCTCGACGACGCGAGAGAGCCGTACCGTCACGGACGATGCATCTGTAAGCGCAATGCGGGACACGCCAGCTGGCAGAGTGCCGATGTAGTCATAGTCCTGAAGCAAATCTGGATTTGTGTCCATGATTGTCCGGCGCAAGAGCCGGATGCCGTCATTGATGAACCCCAACAACATCTCATCTGAAAACCCTGTCTCCTGCTGATCGTTGACATTCCATCGCACTTTTTCAATGATATTGCTTGCTGTCAGCACAGTCTCACCACCTTCGAACAAAAAAGGCAGAAGCCTAATTGCTCCTGCCCGTGAATCCATATCTTAGTCTGCTACCGACGACGTGATGACGTTAACGCAACCGAAGTCCGTCAGGTTAGTTCCGTCAAACTTGAACTGCGTCTTTGCAATGCCGAAGATGCGACCGAACGCGAAACCAACCTGATTATCGTAGTCGAACGTATCTTCATTCCAGGTTGGATTGTTGCCTACGGCCATGACTGCGGCCTGCGCACCAAGGAAGAGTGCATGGGACGTCAGCGTGTTCGTTGCGCCCTTTGCTTCGCGAATGATATCGTTGCTCTGATGGACAACGACACCATCGTACATGCCGAGTGCGCCGGAGAAGATCGGGTTCTTCTCGCCGCGAACGTTAGCATACTGCTGCGCATTGAGCCACTTCTCGTCGGACATGAGGTCACGCGCCTGATACTGGTCGATGACGAGGACGTAGGTATCGCGGCCATTAACCTTTACTGGGCGAATCATCGTATTCTTGTCGGCCATAGCGATACGCTTAGCCTTGCCGATAATATCCGCAGTAAATTTGTCGTCAGCCGTGATAGCGCTCTCTGCCGTCTTACCGCCCGCAAAGCATACGCGGTCTTTCGTCGGGTCCGTCGAGAGTGCCTTAAAAATCTTACCGTCGATGGTATTGGCCAGCCAGTAAGACAGGCTCGTCTTCGCATCCTTGCGCATATCAATCTGCGTCTTCTGTTCATCCATCTTGCCTTTGAGACGGACAGCGTTGCGCAGCTGGTCAATCGTTACCTTGAAGTCACGGTAAATCAGCGCTTCCTCGTTGCCCTCCAGCATATCATCGCCGGTGATGCCAGCGCCCTTGAGTTTCATGAGCAGCGGGATATTGATGGTATCGCCATCGCCTTTCTGAAGCTCCGTGCGAATCTGGATAATCGAGTCAGCCCCCGTACCAGTGAATTTGTCGAAGAAGGTCTGCTCTACGCCAGCCTTCCAAGTGTCTTTTGCCCATGCCTGCTGTACAAGAGCAGGTGCAATCGTGATAGTAGTATTTGCCATTTCTTTTCATCCTTTCGAGCCGCGAGGCCCGCACAGGATCACTTTGTCTTTGCCGAGAGAATCATGTTGCGGTACTGCTCGGGGATATCGCCCCACGGTGTAGTCCGCATCATCTCTGCAAGCGTTTCGCCAGTGACGGCACCACTGTAGCCAGACGTACCGTCAACCTGTCCTGCGCGAGGCATACTCACTGCCTGCTTCATCTTTTGCTTCGTCGTGTTCTTGCGGGCGGCCTGAGCAGGATTCTTCTTCCTGTACGCCGCCTTTGCGCTCTTGAAATAGTTCTGAATGAGCATGATGTCCGCGTCGTTCGCAGTCTGTCGCTCGATACGAGCGTACGCCCCTGCGATGACAGGCTGCTGGGATGCCGGTAGGCTCTCGAAGAACTCGTTCGTCGCGAAATCCTTTGTCTGTTCAAAGTCCGGCTCCTGCATCTCCTGCTGTGCAAAAGTATTGTAACCATCGATATTCTTCTTGTGGTTATCGAGGAATACCCTAGTGCGTCTCTGCTGCTCCTGCTGTGCTGCGTAAATCTGCTGCATGATAGCTACTTCTGCATACTTCCTTGCAGTCTGATACTGCGTCTTACGCGGATCGTCGTCGTCCATGTATTCCATGGCGTCAACGTCATCTTTGCTCAGCCCCGTCATAGTCATGGCCTGCTTGTCGACGGTAGCGTCAAATGCTTTCTGCACATCTGGTGTAAATCTGAGCTGCGGTGCAGGTGGCTGCTGTACCTCCTGTGCCGGTGCCTGCGGCTGTTCCTGCTGGACATTGCCGGTGGGCTTTGCCTGCTTCTGCTGGGCTTCCAGTGCGGCAAGCCGCTCTTCCAGCTGCCTGCGCTTATCCACTTCCTGCTTGAAGCGAGCATACGGAATCTTAGTATTTGGGAGAGGTGCTGCCTCTTCAGGTTTGTTGTCGCTGTCCTGTTCAGCGTGAGACTCGTCAGGTGCATTGCCCTGTTCCTCTCCTTCGTCTTCCGTGTTCTCGTCCTGACCAGCTTCCTGCATGATCTCGCGGGCGGTGTCCTCAGACAGCCCTGCCAGCTCGTCGGGAATCGCTTCCTTCTGCTCCTGCTGCTCTTCTACTGCGTCCTGTGCTTCGTCCACTACAATCTTTTCGTCGTTGTTGTCCATGTCTATGACTCCTTTCCGTTAACGTGCGGTGACGAGTACGCCCTTGTCGATGGCGGCTCGAAAAATATAAATAAAGCGCAATGCGCTCATTTAACTACGTTGTAGAGTGCGACGATTGCATCCACGGCTTTGTAACGGTCGCCCGCGTTGCCGTGCATCACGTCGTCACAGATCTTGATGCCGAGGTCAATGCAATGCTGCTTGAAGTCCTCAGCCTTATCTTTTGCCGGTACATCCGGCGTTGATGCCTTTGGCGTATCAGCCTCCGGCACGGTCTTGCGCGTCGTGCGCGTTGCCATGTCTCATTTCCTCCTTTACATTGCAGGCCCCTGCCCAGCCATAAGACTCTGCATTGCGGCCTGCGTCATCGCATTACCGCCCGCCTGTGGCTGCTGAGACTGTTGCTGCTGTTGCATCGCTTGTGCGAGCTGCTGTTGCTGCATCGCCTGCGCCTGTTGCTGTTGCGCCGCCTGCGCCTGCATCTGCTGAGCGAGCTGCGGGAACATCTGCTGCACCATAACATTGACGGCATACTGCGCAATCTGCGGGTCAATAAGCCCCTGCTTCGCCGCCATCGCAAACTGAATCGGGAGCGGCGCGTCTTTGAACGCGATACTCTGGTTCATGTTTTGGTTCTTAATCATCTCAAGCTGCATCTGCTGCTGTGCAGTCTGCTGCTGCGCCTGCTGACGCTGCTGCCAACGCTGCTTGATATCCTCTTTGTTCGGCAGGTCTGAGAGGTCGATGATGATGTCGAAGATCATATCACCCGGCACGCCGAGGTTCTTGACCGCATCGACGAGGCCCCACATCTGTGCCTGTCGCTGTGTCGTGCTTGCCTGTGTATCACTAACGACGATATCGAACTCGCCCTGCGACAAGTCGTTGAGCGTAGCATGGATAGCGTTACCGAGCGGGTCCGTCTGGATGACCTGCTGATTGACGCGGATAAACTGCTGTCCATTCGTGCCCTCGACGCGATAAACCTTGTCCTCCGTGTAGAACTGCGGAATAACGCCTTTGTATCCGCGCTTGCCCCACAAGAGATAAGCCACCTTCTTCTTTGCATCACGGAGATGGTCAAACATCGGCGCGATATGCGTGATAGCCTGTTTCTGCTTCAGCTCGATCGCGCGGCCCGACGAGCTGGACGGGATATCTGTACCCATCAGAGCCTCGTTGATACCGCTGATTGCAGTAAGGTCCGCCGTCGCCTGGCTCTCAGCTTGGATGACTGCCGCAGGTGGCTGCTGCACATTGCGCTCCATGATCTTGCCCTGTGCGATTGCACCCGGGCGGACCTCCGAGAAGTGGCCCGGCACATTGCCATTGCGCTTGAAGTCACTTTTCTGCTCAGGCGTCATCGCATCGGCCTCCATCCAGCCGCCACCGTTGCCAGAAGTATTGAGGATGTGTAACGTCTGGATGCGCCGCTTATTAATCTCGCGCTGCGGGTCTTTGAGGTCACGCACGAACCCGGCTGGCAGGTCATCCTCTCCGAAGTAGTAGCACGTGATCGGCACAAGTGGGAATTCACCGTGCTGATAAGGGCTCTCCATATCTTCGAGCAAGATGCGGTCGCAGAAGGCCGCTACACGCACCTTTGTAATCATGACTGTGCGCTCGCCTTCGATGAGTCCGCTCAGAATCATCTCCGGCGTCACATCAGACTGCGGTACCGTCGTGCCGTCCGACAAGATGTAGAGCGACTGGCGCTCCTTTACCTTGTACCAGCACTCGACGAGTCGAACCTTTTGCAGCTCCTTCTTGTACCAAAGCGGGTCCTCTTGCCGCCCGTCCTCCAACTCAGCTGAGTCATAGACAGCGTACTGCGCCTCAATATCGCCCTTGTGCTCTGGATAAATCTCCTCCAGCTCGTCCTTGTCCACCCACTTCGCGCGGCAGATGTACTTTGCATCGGAGAAATCCAGTTTGTGCGCTTCCGGGTCTACGTAGACGCCGAAAGGATCCTCGCGCTTGACAAACGCCTCACCATCGAGCATGTCGTCGCGGAATTTGTAGCCGACTTCCAGCCAGCCGAGGCCACCGATAGCCGCATCGAGAAAAGCCGCCGACTCTTCGCCGTCATATCCGCACTCATCCAATATGTACTTCGTGATGCCCTTGCGCACCTGACAGATATTGATATCGTCGCTCGTGCGTGGCAGGAAGTCGATATCGTAGCGGTTGAGCCGCTGATAGCCGGACAAGACATTGATAAGCGGCTTGATGCGATTGATCGTGATAGCCGGGCGGCCGGACGCTTCCAGTGCATCCTTGTCGTTATCCGTCCACTGCTTGCCCGCGACAAACTCATAGTCCTCGCGTGCTTCATCGCGCCAGTCCGCCGCCGCGTCTACAGCCTCGCGGAACCATTGCCGGAACTTGCCGATTTGCGTATCCTGCTGCAACGCCTCGGCTTCCGTATTCTCATCGCTCATTCTCTCACCACCTTCAATGTCTTTTCACACTGTACACGGGAAAGTATTTCCCCGGGGATTTTTGATACTATGTTTGGTTTATGTCCTTGCACCATGTACATTACACGGTCCAAACGCTTGGCTTATGCTCCCTGCGCCACCTGTCACGCGGCTTCTCCGGCTCGGGTTCCTCCGGCGACCACGGGCGGCTGAGACATGCGTAGGCAACGGCATCCATGATGTGATCCTCTGCCGTTGTGTCGTACGTCTCGGGATTGTGTTTGTCGTAGCCGAGCATTGGTATTGTACGGATAGAGTGGATGCAAGACGCGAAGAAATAGATGGCGGGTTTGCGCTTGCCGTCCTTTCCCTTGCGCCCGATCAGCCGCTGTTTGAATGCATTGGCGCCCTCGACGCGCCCCTTCGAGCACTTGCCGAACGTCACCAGACGATGTGAGAAGAGCACATCATTCAGCTCCTCCGCTATCGTCGGCCCCGTGACACCGGTCTTTGCCCAACACGCACTATCGAGTACACCATACATTACATCCTCATCGCGCTTCTCCAGCTTGATGATACGCTCGCCAACCTGCTTTGCTGTCTCCTCTGTGCCGACATTCGGCTTGCCGCCCCAGCCGTACAGCTCTCTGTAGCAGTACATATTGCCGTCGTAATCAACCGCCCACCACAGACAGGCGTAGGGATGCGTGCTGCCCCAGTCCATCGAGCGGAACCGCATCCACGTGCCGGGTATCTCGAACGGCTCGATAACGTGAAGATCACTGCGCCACGACTTGAAGAACTGCCCAGCTGCCAAGCCCCAATCGCCGAGCCCGGCAACCCTGTAGCGCTCCGGGTCCGTCTTGCGCATCTCCTCAAACATCGCCAAAGACTCCGGCGACAACCACTCATTACATTTGTACGTAGTAGTCATCGCCAGTACATTGTCATGCGGCGCGTCGAAGAAGCGTGCTTTCAGCCAGCTAGACGAGTCCCAAGGGTTAAACGTGATAATCCACTGAAAATAGTAGCCTTCTGGCAGCTCGCCTCGAAGCGACTCATCGAGATACTTGAAGCCCTCTTCGTCGCACTCGTATGCTTCTTCAAGCCATGCCCAGCACAAAATACCGCGTGGCACGGTGATAGACGTGATCTTCATGCTGTCATCCATGCCGCGAAAAAGTATCTTCTGCCCGGTCGGGATATACTCAAGCTCCAGCGGAGACACGCGATATTTCCAGTATTTGTCTACCCCAAGGCGATGTATCGCCCACCTCAGCTGCGCGAAGCACGAGTCTTTGAGCGTGCTGGCCGTCTTGCGCACGACGAGCGTATTCGCAAGTGGATACTGCATCATGCGCGTGATGATCTTGAGTGCCGCCGTTGTCGATTTCTTGCTCGCACGGCTGCCCTTTAAAACAGCATAGCGCACACAAGTACGCCAAAATTCTTCATATCCGCCGCCGACCACATCTGAGAGAGATATCTCTCGGCGTCTCATCGCGCTCATTTGTCATCAATCCCGATGTCATCACGCAAGACGACCGGCAGTTCTACGTGACCGGAGAGATCCACATCACGCTTGTCGCGGAACTCGTTCGGCTTACGATTCTTGAGCCAGAATATCTGCGCCGTTACGTCCGGTACAATCTGCTTCGTCACGCGCTTCGTTACGCGCATCTCTGTGATGCCTGTATCCTTGTCTGTGACCGGCTCCCGTGTGACTTCATCGTACTCGTAGCCGAGCGCGCGCTTAAGCATCGCATTCTCGACTTCACGATCGACGACTTCCTTGCCCTTTTTAATCGCCTCGGAAAATTCGGGGAAGCGCTTCTGCCATTCGTACAGCGTGTCTTGATTGATACCAATGTTATGCGCGATTTGCTCATTACTAAGACCGTCACGCGCCCAACCCTGCACTTTCAGTAAGCCGTCTTCCGTGATCCACTCTCCGTACTTTCCGTGCCTGCCGCGCTTACCCGCTTTCTTTTCGCTCATTCATCCTCACGCCCTCCATCACATCATTACATTCATGAGCACTGCCGCTCCGATTGCTGCAAAAAACAACATAACTTCTCACCCCTCTCACGCACTCTCCGTGATGAAGCTGCCCGCCTCGGCTTTCGGCTTCTTAATCGTAGTACATGACTTTGATGCCGTACTGCTTTGCGGCCTCGTGCTCCAGCTTGCATCCGCGATAGTCGCGCCAGTTGCCGATAAAGACCACTACATCGGCCGAGCTGAGCAGCTCGAATGACTTTCCGAGGAACCACAGCGGTTTTGCATCATGCGGCGCGTCTTCAAAAAAAGAGTCGATTACTTCTACATCTTCACCCACTTCTTTTCTTACGCGCTCGATTGCTTCACGACGCTCTTTCTTAATCTCTTCGTTCGTCTTATCGCGCATCGGCTGTGATACAAACACTCGCATCATATAAATCCCTCCACTTTAATTACGCACGAAAAAAGACTAGCCAATCGACTAGTCCCTTTCGGTTCTTACATATATGCGCCCTCAAAATAGGCGGTGCTATCTCAATAGCAGCTTACCCTACTAATATACCACATAAATAGCGGCAAAAACTTGCAAAGTTTCGCCAAATTTCTTCTACCATTCGTCGTGCCAGAAGATTTTGTAGCAGTACGCGAGGGCCATCTCATGCCGCCCGCAGACGATATGCTTCTTCTCTGCATCCCATCTGTACGCAATCTGCATGCCGTCGCGTCTGGCGTGTATCAGCTCGTCCCCTTGCGGCTCTACGATTTCCCACTCGCGCGACTTGAGATACAAGCACATATCGATGAGGTCTACGAGCTTTATCAGCCCGCGCCACTCCGTCTGCTCTTTCTTCTTGCGCTCCATCTTGCGTATGTCGTGTTGTGTCAGCTTCTTGCTCGTCGTAGATCACCCCAGATACACGACGAGGGCCTGCCGTAGTACAGACCCTCGCGTGTGTAAGAGATAAGAAATTATAAAAGGAGGTTAACAAATGCCGCTGAGAAAGAGAATCGGCATAATGGGGGTTGGTTGTTGGAGTGCCTTGCGGGGCTCGAACCCGCCTCTTTGCGCTATGCTACGCAACGTGCTGCCCATGCACCATCGGCACAATAAGCCGCTTCCACGGCTTATCCGTCGCACTCGTGGAGAGTTGTCAACGCTTCGACTTTTGCAAGCCTATGCTTATATAACAGTAGTTTACAACTTTAAGCAACCTCTTCATCAGACCGAATTACGTCCTGCAAG
>ENA-ORMX01000364-ORMX01000364.1-human-gut-metagenome-genome-assembly--contig:-NODE-364-length-34896-cov-6.173273_pt1 | contig 34896 bp, 36 predicted proteins | sample MGYA00242108_ERZ509007 | MGnify/ENA primary metagenome ERZ509007 (study PRJEB26280, sample SAMEA2338745) | human gut metagenome | biome: human gut; feature: human-associated habitat; material: faeces...
ATATAATTTAAAGACAATAAATGTAATACTAGAAAGTAAAGATAAAACAACAACACTAGCAGGATATATAGGAGAAACACTAGAAAAAGAAGAAGGAAAAGTATTACGAATAAGCATTGACCAAGATTTAAGTGATTCAACAAAACTTACTTATAAAATTAATAAATAATATAAAAAATGTTGATAATGTGAGTATTATCAACGTTTTTATTTGCAAAAAAAATATAGACTAAATGTCTATATCACTAAAAACATCTTTTCCTTCATAATAAGGTTTCTTTTTAATCTTCATAATTAAACACATTATATTTGTTGGAAATTTTCTAGAATATGTAAGTAGATTCTTATTATAACTATTAAAATATGATTTAGCTGCATTTATATATGTTGTTGATTCTTCTAATTTAGTTACTAATTCTTTAAAATCTTTTTTCTTATCTAATTTAGGATAATCATTTCTAATTATCTCTATAGTTTGAATTGTTGTTTCAATTTTAGCATCAATATCAAATGTAGAAACATTAGTTTTCTTTAAATCTTCTAACTCTTTAAAGTCTTTTATTTCTTTTTTCGTTGATTTTTCAATTATTGGTTTCATTTCTTCTATTATTTTATATCTTTTATTTAGTTCATCTTCAATTTCTTTTTCAGCTTTTAAAACTCTTGTTTTAGAAACTAGTATTTTCGTGTATAATGAAATAAACAAAAGTGTTAATAATGATATTACAATTATAATTGTTAATATTATTTTAATCATGTTACCACCTATGGTAAGTATATCATGATTTTTTTAGAAAGGAAATAAGAATGAAGATAAAAAGTGTTGTTGTAGGAAGTTTAGAAACTAATTGTTATATACTTGAAAAAGATGGAGAAATTTTGATAATTGATCCAGGAGATGAAGCAAATAAAATTATTGAAAGTATAGCTGGTGAAGTTGTTGGAATAATTATTACTCATCATCATTTTGATCATGTTGGTGCACTTGAAAGTATTAAAAACTATTATAATGCTAAAGTATATGATTATAGTAATTTAAAAGAAGAAAATAATATTGGAGTATTTACTTTTAGAGTAATTCCCACGCCTGGCCACACTGATGATTCTATAAGTGTCTATTTTAAGGATGATAACGTTATGTTTGTTGGTGATTTTGTGTTTAATGGTTCAATTGGTAGAACAGATTTAGGTGGAAATGAAATAGATATGAAAAAAAGTATTGAAACAATACTTTCATATGATGATTCCATTAGATTATATCCAGGTCATTATTTATCTACAACGATTGGAGATGAAAGAAAAAACTTAGAGTATTTTTCTAAAATGTTTTAATATAGTTGATTGGTTCTTCAAATTCAACCCAGTTAAAATAAATAAGTGGTATTAAATACCAGTCCCCTGTTTCTGGACTTGACATCACTAAATGGTCTTTTCCTGCTTGTTCAATAATGCCATCATATATTCGATCTCGCCATTCAGTACTATCTGGGAAAGATGCGAATACCTTACATTTTTTTCCTTTATTCATTCTTAAAATATTTTCAATGTAACTTTGTTCATCATTGTTAACTTGATTTGATGAAACTTCTTCCATTGAATTATCATATCCATTCATATTGTTTGGAAATGTTGGATTTGGATAATATGTTCCATTCATTAATTTTCACCTCTAATTAATACTATGAAATAGTATTTTTTTTATGAATATCAATAAAAAAAATATTTACACACTTGATAATGTGTTATAATTGGTATAGGAGGTTAGAATAATGAAGAAATTATGTGAAAAGCATAGTTTATTAGTTGGAGCATTAATCACTTTATTTATTGCTATCATTCTTTCTTGGATTTTTCCAGAAGCATATTATAGTAATGGTAAACTTGGATTAAGTTATGCAGAAAAATTCGGATTATTTGCATCTACTGCAAATGATACAAGAGTAGGTTTATTTGATATAACTACTTATGGACAACTAGTAATTTATTATTTTACAACTATATTTGTATTTGCATTTGTAGTTGCAGGATTCTATAAATTATTAGGTTCAACTGCTGCATATCAAAAACTAACTGATAACATTGCAAAAAAATTTGAAGGAAAGGAAAAAATATTTGTAGGTATTGCTGCATTTATTATTGCCTGTATTTCAGGTGTAAGTACTGAACAATTTGCAATATTTGCTCTTATTCCATTTGTAATATCAATTTTAAGCAAATTAAAGGTTGATAAAGTAAGTGGTGTTACTGCAACATTTGGAGCAGTTTTAGTTGGTATTTTAGGAGCAACTTATTCTGTAAAAATCAGTGGTCAACTTGCTAATACTTCTACTGGGTTAGGAGTAAGTTATGGTAATGAATTACTTGCAACAATTATTCTTTTTGCAATTGCTTATGCATTACTTATGTTCTTTACTTTTGTAAGAATGAATAAAGTTCAAGGAACAAAAGAAAATGCTTTAATTGATCCATTTATGGGTGAAGAAGTTAAAGCTGCAAATAAAAAGAATGTTAAAGTATTACCACTAGTAGTATGTATTATTATTCTTTTCGTAAGTTTAATATTAGCATATATTGGTTGGGAAGGTGCATTTGGAGTAACTGCATTTAAAGATGCTTTAGCTTGGATTCAAGATGCAGAATTATTTAATTCTAAAGTATATTCTCATATATTAGGTGGAACATTAGCTGCATTTGGTAGTTGGGATTTATTTATCGGTGGTGGATTAATTTTAATCGCTAGTATGGTAATTAAATTCATCTATAGAATTCCATTTAGTAAAGTAGTTGAAGAATTCGTTAGTGGATTCAAAGCTATTGGAAAACCACTTGCATTACTAGTTGCTGTTTATACTGTACTTGAAATAAGCGTTATTTATCCAAGAGTACCAGGACTTGTAAGTTTAATTCTTGGTATGGGTACTAATATAGCTACTATATTTATTTCTAGTATCTTAACAACTGTATTTGCAGTAGACTTCCAATATGTTGTTTCCTTAATTGCTGGTGCATTTAGTGGATTTAGTAATTTAAATGCTGCTGCATTTGCTTTACAAGCAGCTTATGGATTAGTAGGTTTCATTGCTCCAACAAGTGCTATTCTTGTATTTGGTTTATCAATGTTTGATATTTCATTAAAAGAATGGTTTAAACATATTTGGAAATTCTTACTATCATTATTAGTAGTAATTATCATTATTTTAATAATATTAATGGTTATATAAAAAAGACTTGCTTAGGCAAGTTTTTTTTGATTGACTTAAACTAAATTATGATGTAAACTAGCATTAGTGATGCGATGAATGTGCGTCAAGTAATAATATAATACATTTTTAGAGAGTAGATATCATCGGCTGAAAGTATCTTAAATAAGGTTATATTATGAATTTCAACACAGGAGCATAAACCGTGATTTCGCGTTAAGAAATATTGAGATGATCATAAGTCATGAATTAAGGTGGTACCACGGATTTATCCGTCCTTAAGTCATGGCTTTTTTTGTTTAGGAGGGAAAGTTTATGAAAGAAAAATGTGAAACTATTAAAAGTAATTTACAAACAGATATAAGTTTAGTTAATAATCTACAAGATATTGTTGAATTAAAAGCTAAATATATCGGTAAATCAGGATGTATTACTGAGTTGACTAAAAATATGAAGGATTTAAGCATTGATGAAAGAAAAGAAGTAGGTGCTTTAGCTAATACTTTGAAAAGTGAAGTTTCAACTATAATTGAAAAATGTGAAAATGATTTAAAGCTAAAGACTTTAAATGAAAAACTTGCAAATGAAAGAATAGATGTTACTTTACCAAGTACAAAATTTAATTTTGGACGTGCAAATATTTTGGAAAGAGTTATCGAAAATGTTGAAAGCATATTTATGTCTATGGGATATGATGTTGTAGATGGACCAGAAATAGAAGAGGATAGATTTAACTTTGAGCTTTTAAATATTCCAAAAGGTCATGCAGCAAGAGATGCTCAAGATACTTTCTATATAAAAGACAATGAAATTTTGCTTAGAAGTCAAACTAGTCCAGTTCAAGCAAGAACAATGTTAAAAGGTGAGGGTAAAACTCCAATAAGAATGATTTGTCCTGGTAAAACTTATAGAAGAGATGATGATGATGCAACACATTCACATCAATTTATGCAAATAGAAGGATTGCTTGTTGATAAAGATATCAGTTTATGTGATTTAAAAGGAACGTTTGATGTACTTGCTCAAAATATGTTTGGAAGTGAGCTTAAAACAAGATTTCGCCCTTCATATTATCAATTTACAGAACCTAGTGTAGAAATGGATATCGAATGTTTTGAATGTCGTGGAAAAGGTTGTACTTTATGTAAAAGTACTGGTTGGATTACAATTGGTGGAGCAGGTCTTGTTCATCCAAACGTTTTAAGAAATTGTGGATATGATCCAAATGTTTGGTCAGGATTTGCTTTTGGTTTTGGTGCTGAAAGAATAGCTATGTTGAAATATGGAATAAAAGATATAAGAACGTTCTATAACTTGGATTTAAGAGAAGTAGAAAATTTTGATAGAAAGGATGGTGAAGTATAATGATTAGTATGAATTGGGTTAAAGATTATGTAGATTTAGATGGTATAGATTTAAAAGATTTAGCAGTACAAGTAATTAAAGGTGGATTAAATATTGAGGGCGTAATAGATCATCATATCGATAATCTTGTTGTTGGTGAAGTATTAGAATGTGTGGATCATCCGGATTCAGATCATTTACATGTTTGTAAAGTTAACGATGGAAAAACTGTTAGACAAATAGTATGTGGAGCTAGCAATGTTCGTGAAGGTATAAAAGTAATCGTTGCTTTACCTGGATGTATATTACCTGGGAATTTTCAAATTAAGGAAGGAAAAATTAGAGGTGTAGAATCAAATGGTATGATTTGTGCTCTTTTTGAACTTGGTCTTGAAGAAAAAAATGATGAAACTTATGCTGCAGGTATTACAGAGCTTCCTGAAACTGCAAAGGCTGGAGAAGACCCACTAAAAGTACTTGGATTAGATGATACTATATATGATCTTGATAACCATAAACGTCGTAATAATGATTGCTATTATCATATCGGTTTTGCGTACGAAGTTGCAACAGTTTTAAATAAACGTGTACATTTACCAGAAAGTGATTATCATGAAGTAGATGAATCAATTAAAGATAAATTTAGCCTTGATGTTGAAACTAAAAAATGTCCATATTATATTGCTAAAATGGTTAAAAATGTTAAAATTGGTGAATCTCCTGAGTTTATTAAAAATCGTTTAAAATCTGCTGGTATGCGTTCAATTAATAATGTTGTTGATATATCCAACTATGTTATGCTTGAATATGGTCAACCACTTCACTTCTTTGATTATGATAAACTTGGAAAACATGTTTTAGTAAGGGATGCAGTTGACGGAGAAGAAATCATTACTTTAGATGGAAAAAAACGCAAATTAACAGAAAATGACATCGTTATCACGAATGGTGAAAAGCCTGTATGTATAGCTGGGGTTATGGGTGGAGAAAACACTGAAGTTGATGAATCCACTACAACAGTTTTAATTGAATCTGCTATATTTGATGCTGTTTCTATTAGACTTACTGCTCAAAGACTTGATTTAAAAAGTGAAGCAAGTATCCGTTATGGAAAAGGACTTAACTTTGAATATACTGATGAGGCTATAAAAAGAGCATGTTTTCTACTTGAAAAGTATGCATCAGGTGAAGTACTAAAAGACGAAATAAAACATGACGTAATAGATAAGTCTGAAAAACGTGTTGATTTCACTAAAAATGATATTAATAAAATGCTTGGAATTGAACTTACTGATGAAGATGTTAAAACTGAATTAACTCGCCTTGATTTTGGATATACTTATGAAAATGGTATTTTCCATGTAGTTATTCCACGTAGAAGATTAGATGTTGAAGCTAATATAAATGATATTGCTGAAGAAATTGGTAGATTCTATGGATATGAAAACTTAGTATCTAAAGTTCCTAGAGTTCCAATTCGTTTAGGACGTTATGCAGATGATGTTCGTTTAAGAAAAATGGTTTCAACTCGTTTAAGAGCATCTGGTTTAAATGAAGCAAAGACTTATACTTTAACTAGTCCAGAAATGGCTAAGATGTTTAAATATGATAATCTTGAAAATGTTATTTTACCAAATCCGATGAGTGTTGATAAAAGTGTAGTTAGAACAAGTATACTTCCATCATTAATCAATGTTTTTGATTATAATAAAGCAAGAAAAGTAAGTGATATTTTAATATATGAAATAGCTAAAACATATGACATAAATTATAATGAAACAACTAAAGCAGCTATACTTATGAGTGGAAATTATTTAACAAATGGAGTTTTAGGAATAAATGTTAAAGTAGATTTCTTTGTACTAAAAGGAATTGTTGAAAACTTGCTTGATTATCTAGGATTTAAAAATAGATATTCGTTTGTTCAAGCAAATGATTTACCTGATATGCATCCAAATATGAGTGCTAGAATTATGTTAGATAGAAATGAAATAGGTATTATTGGTAGAGTTCACCCTTCTATTAAAAAAGATGAAATCTATGTTTGTGAACTTAATTTAAATAGTTTGTTAAGCAGAGTAAAACCTATAAAATATAAAACTGCTTCTAAATATCCAAGTATTGAAAAAGATTTTGCTTTTATTGTAAATAATGATGTAACCAATGCTGAAATGAAAGAAGCAATCAAGAAAAGTGCTGGAAGAATACTTGATTCAGTTAATATCTTTGATATATATGAAAACATTGAAGAAGGTAAGAAATCTATGGCTTATAAGTTGGTGTTTAAAGATGAAACACGTACATTAAGTGATGAAGAAGTAATGGTAGTGTTCAATAAAGTAATAAAAGATATTGAAACAAAGTTTGATGCTAAGTTAAGAAATCAATAAGTCTCTTTGTGAGACTTTTCTTTTGCTTTAATGTATGATACTATAAATTACATATTTATATTGGTGGTGTTATATTTGGGAGAAGTTAATAAAACTCTAAGTAGTGAAAATAAAAATTTAGATAAAGAAGTGGTATCATTTTATGATGTTAAAAAGCTAATAGAAAAAAATAGAATAGATGAGGCAATTGAAATGCTTAATAAAATGTTTGTTTTAACAGGTGATTTGAAATGTCAGTTTGAATTAGCTAAGTTGTATATAAAAAAGCATAATTATGATGGAGCTATAAATCTTTTATTATCTTTAGTTGGTTGTGATTCCGTAAAATCTTATTATGTTCATTATGAACTATGCTTATGCTATTTTTATTCTAAAAAATATAATGAATGCTTTGATTGTGGTATTAAAACTTATGAATCTAGTGATAATCAGGAAAAGTGTGATGATTATTTATATTATATGATAATAAGTTCTGCTAATAAAACTAGTAGATTACAAGAAGGATTATCTTTTATAGAAAAATACCCTTGTTATAAAAATCCTAAAACAGTAAATCAAGTAATAAGTCTTTATCATGATTTAAAAATGAATAACAAAGCTTTAGAGGTTATAAGAAGTACATCGTTTGAACCAGAAAACGATTATGATAGAATTACTTTATCCTATATATATTATGATACTGGTAATATGGACAAGGCATATGATGTATTAAATAAAATGGATAAAATATATGATTCACTTATGATTTTAAAGGGAAAAATTGAATACCGACAAACAAATTATTTGGAAAGTGAAAAAATATTTGAACGTTTGGTAAAAAAAGGATATCGACCTAGTAAAACGGCTTATTTGTTAATTAAATCTCAAATAAGATTGGGAAAAATAGAAGAAGCAAGAAACAATTTGAAGTTAATCCCTGCTAACTTGGCTAAAACAGAATTTTTAAAGGCGACTATATGTATTTATAGTAATGAATTAGATGAAGCAGAAAATATTTTAGAAAAATTGAGTGAAAATGATGGAAAGTACAGATGTATTTCTTTAATTTATTTGGCTTCTATACATATTAGAAAACATCAATATACAGAAGCTTTAAATCTACTAGGATTCGTGTACTTTAATTATAAAAATACATTTGATAAGCGTGCTTTATCAAATGTAATTATGCTTATATCTATTGCACAAACTAATATTGGAATTGATATTCAAAAAACAAATTATGTTATGGAACAAGTGGCCAATTTTTCCCAAAATGCAACTCTTAGACATATGGAAGATCGTGTTAATGGTTATCATTTTTTTAAAAACATTGATTTACAATCCACTTTTGATAGACTTCAAGAACTAATTGCTGATGAATATCCAAAAATTTGTGCATGTAGTCGTGCATGTGATGCTTATGTTGTGGATTTTCCTTCTGCTGGTGTTTTCTATGACAGGCCTCTAGATAAAATGCAAGTTATTACAGTTATAGGAACAAAAGATATAATTTCTTTTTATCCAGTAAGTGAATTATCTTATTGGAAAAATTTTGATAGTGATTCTGTTGGACCTGTTATTAATGTAAAAAGATTAAGTCAAATAGAAAAGTTTAATAAAAAATATGGAAGTTGCTAGTGAAAGTTTATGAATTGACTGGTGAACTCAGAAAATATTTATAGACAGGTCTCTTCGTGAGACTTTTCTTTTGGCATAAAATGTGTTATTATATGTTGCATATTTGTATTGGGGTGTTATATTTTGGAAGATTTTGATAATAATCAAGATATTGATGTAAGAGAAATAGAAACAAATGCTAGGTCATTTGATGATGTAAAAGAATTAGCAAGTGAAAACAAAATAGATGAAGCAATTGAATTACTTGAGAAAAAGTTTTCTTTAACTGGTGATATGATATGTCATTTTGAATTTGCTAAATTGTATATAAAAAAACATAATTATGATGAAGCTGTGAAGCATTTATTATTTTTAACGGATGGCAAAGTTGTTAAACCTTATCATGTTTATTATAAGCTTTGTATATGTTATTTTAATCTTAAAAAGTATAGTGAAAGTTTTGATTGTGGTGTTAAAGCTTATGAGTATGATGAACGTCAAGAGAAAAAAGAAGATTATATATATTATATGGTAGTAAGTTCTGCTAATAATTCTAAGAGATTTCAAGAAGGATTGTCTTTTATTAAAAAATATCTTTGTTATGAAAAGCATAATACAATAAATCAAATTTTAAATCTTTATCATGAACTAAAAATGAATGATATGGCATTAGAAACTATAAAAAATAAAGATTTTGTAGCAGAAAATGATTATGATAAAACTATTATAGCTGCTATATATTATGAAACTGGTCAAGTTGATAAAGCTCTTAATATTTTAAATAGTATGGATAGATTAAATAATTCAGCTTTGCTATTAAAAGGAAAAATTGAATATCGTCATTCAAATTATGCTGAAAGCGAAAATATTTATGATCTTTTAGTTAAAAAAAGATATCGTACTAATGAAACCGTTTATTGGTTAATAAAATCTCAAATAAGATTGGGAAAAATAGAAGAAGCAAAAAGTAATTTAAAATTTATGTCATCTAATTTATCTAAAACAAAAGTTTTAAAAGCTACATTGTATATTTATAGCAATGAATTAGATAAAGCAGAAAGTATTTTGGAAAAGTTAAGCGAAAAGGATGAAAAATATAGAATTGTTTCATTAATTTATCTTGCTTCTATAGATATTAGAAAAGGTAAATACTCGGATGCTTTAAATATATTAGGTTTTGTATTCTTTAATTATAAAAATGAACTAGATAAGTACACTTTAACAAATATGACTTTGCTAATTACAATTGCTAAAAATAAAATAGGATTAGAAACTAAAAAAACAAGTTATATGTCAGGTCAAATAATTGACTATTCTGCCGATACAACTTTGGAACGTGTGAATGCAAGTTCTGAAAAGTATAATTTCTTTCCTGGCTTGGATTTAGAAGCTACTTTTTATAAACTTCAAGAGTTGATTGCTAATGAATATCCAAAAATTTGTGCATGTAGCAATGTCTGTGATACATATTTAGTGGACTTTCCATCAGCCGGCATTCTTAATGATAAAATTTTAGATAAGATGCAAGTTGTTACAATTATAGGCACAAAAGATATAATATCTTTTTATCCAGTAAGTGAGTTATCTTACAAGAAAAGTTTTGATAATGAATCAACTGAGCCTGCTGATAATGTAAAAAGGTTAGCTCCAACAGAAAATATTAATTATAAATAAAAATATATCGTAAAAAGATAAAAATAGGAGGTTTTCTATGCGTTATACTAAAGGTCAATACAAACATATGACAAAAAAGAACAATATTAGTAATATTATTAATCAGGCTAGATATTTAGCTTCTGAAGGTAGAATTGATGAGGCAACTTCAATTTTAAAAGATGAACTTGGAAAAGATTCTAGTAATGAACATTTAAGATATGAACTTGGTATGGTTTATTTTAAGCAACGTCATTATCAAGAGGCAATTGATGAACTTAAATTAATTGAAGAACCAACTACTATTAAACCATTTTTTGTATATCAAAAACTAGGAACTTGTTACTCTTTTTTATCTATGTATGAGGAAGCATATTATTATCTTTTAAAAGCATATTATGATGATCCTAAAAAGGATGAAAAGAATATGAGATTTCTTATTATAGCTGGAAGAAAAGGCGGATTGAATGAAGAGTTAGCTGCTTTTCTTGATAGTAATCCATTTTTTTGTGAACATGATACTGTATTTCAAATTATATTTTTTTATCATAACATTCGTAAGGACTATAAAGCATTAAAATATATTAAAGAATATAAGTTTACACCAAAAACAATATACGAAACGCGTTTGGTAGCTGATGTTTATGCTAATACTGATAATTTGAAAACTGCGGTATACTATGTTGATAAATATAATCATTTTGATGAAAAAGATGCATCTTTCTTTGTGTCAAAGGCGATTATCAAGTTTCTTAATCATGATTATGACGAAGCGTACGAATTATTAAAGAAGGTTAATGAATCCAATTGTGCTCAATCGCTTATTTATAAATCAGCTAGTTGGCTTGCTAGAATTGAACTATTAAAAGGAAATATTGATATGGCTAAAAAGTATTTTAGTGATCTTGATGATTCCCCTGTAAAAGACATATTAAATGCTGAGATAGAAGCATCTCAAGGTAATTATGATGTTGCAAAAAATATTCTTGAAACTGTGATTCTACCAACAAATAATTCTATAGAAGTAATGATTTTATATGTAAATATATTAACCAGATTAAAAGAATATTCTAAGGCTAAAGATGTTACCGAAAATTATTTGTTAAAATATCCAAATATTCCTGAAAAAACTTTGATTGAAATAAATAGGTATTATACGATTGCTAAGAAAAATTTAGGTGAATCTGTTGAATATTCTGAATCGTATTTTATAAATCAAATAAGTAGGTATTCAAATATTCGTTCACTTGATCATATAATGGCCCATTATTATTCTGAAAATGGTTCTGGAAAGTTTTCTCCGTCTTTTAATATAAATAATGAGTATTTTAAAATACGTAATATTATAAAGGATATGGATCCTGTTTTTAGATCATTGGATGAAACTGTTGATAAATATATTATTGATTATCCTGGTGCAGGTGTTTTAGGAGACATATCATTAGATAAAATCCAGGTTGTTACTATAATGGAAACAAAAGATATCATTACTTTTTATCCAGTTAGTAAGTATTCTCTTGGATATGAATATGAAGAAGATTTTGTCCCTAAAAAAGAACCTCAAAAAAGACTAACTCAAATAGAAAAATTTAATCAAAGATATGGTAATAAAAATAATAACTAAAATATAAAAAATTGGTTTCTATTTAATAACTAATTATGTTATAATCTATTATGTAGACATTAGGTAGAAATGAGTGGTATTATGGCTAGAGTTATATCGTTAGTAAATCAAAAGGGTGGAGTTGGTAAAACTACAACAAGTATAAATTTGTCTGCTTCTTTAGGAAAATTAGGCAAAAGAACTCTTTTAATTGACTTGGATCCACAAGGTAATACATCAACTGGGCTTGGAATAAATAAGGGTGATATAACTGCAAGTGTATATGATTGTTTAAATGGGAGTGTACCTGCTAAGAAAGCTATAATAAAAACGAGATTTACCAATTTATTTATAATGCCTGCAACTATAAATTTAGCAGGAATTGATATTGAGTTAATAGAGATGACTCATGAAAACAATGACTTTAAGATGAATGAGCAATTAAAAAGTGTTTTAGAACCTATAAAGGACAACTTTGATTACATTATTATTGATTGTCCACCAAGTTTAGGACTTTTAACAACAAATGCTTTAGTTGCTAGTGATTCAGTTATTATTCCAGTACAATGTGAATTCTTTGCACTAGAAGGAATAACTCAACTTTTAAATACAATTATTATGACACAAACTAGGTTAAATCCTAGATTAAGAATAGAGGGAGTTTTATTAACTTTGCTCGATTCAAGAACAAATTTAGGACTTGAAGTTGTAGAAGAAGTTAGAAGATTCTTTAATGAAAAAGTTTTTGATACCATTATTCCTCGTTTAATACGTTTAGTAGAAGCACCAAGTCATGGTGAACCAATAAATGAATATGACCCAGAAAGTAGAGCTGCGAAGGCTTATAATAATTTAGCTGAGGAGGTTATAAGAAGAGATGAGTCAAACTAATACAAGAAAAGCTTTAGGAAAGGGATTAGAACAACTTTTTAACAGTGAAATGGATTTCAATACGTTTGAAAAAGATATTGTTGAAAATACTAAAAAAAGTGATGTAGTTGATATAAATATTGATGAGATTAGATCAAACCCTTACCAACCTAGAACTCATTTTGATGAGGAAAGTTTAAGTGAACTTGCTGCATCAATTAAAGAGCATGGGTTACTTGAACCAATTATTGTTAAAAAGAGCATTAAAGGCTATGAACTTGTAGCTGGTGAACGTAGAACAAAAGCAAGTAAACTTGCTGGTTTAACTACTATTCCAGCTATTATAAAAGATTTTGATGATAAACAAATGATGGAACTTGCTTTAATTGAAAACATTCAAAGGGAGGATTTGAGTGCAATAGAAGAAGCAAAAGCATATAAGAAATTCATGGATAACATGGGATATACTCAAGAAATGCTTGCAAATCGTTTCAATAAATCAAGAACATATATTACAAATCTTCTTGGCCTTTTAAAACTTCCAAGTCTAGTTCAAGATATGGTTATAACTGGTAAAATTTCAGCAAGTCATGCTAGAGTTTTAAGTAAAATGGAAGATGAAACGGAAATAATTACTCTTGCTAATAAAATCGTAAGAGAAAATTTAACTGTAAGAGATATTGAAGATATTTCTAGAGAAGAAGAAATACCAAAAAGAAAACAAATTAAACATGAAGAAAAAGATTTAAAACTTAAAATATATGAAAATACTTTAAGAGAAATGACTGGCTCTAAAGCCGTTGTTTCTAAAAAGAAAATTGTTATTCCATTTGATTCCAACAGTGATTTAGATAGAATAATGGAAATATTAAACGTTAAAATTGGAGAATAATTTATGGATTATATTAAAGAAGCACAAAATATAATTTCATCTAAGGATGGAATCACGGCTGCTTATGGATATGGATCAAGTTTTTTTCATCAAGCAGGTTACAATTCAAAAACTGTAAAAAGTATGGATTTTATATTTGTAGTTGATTCTTTAAAAGACTGGTTAACTAATGATATTGCTAAAAATCCAGAAGATTATACTGAAAGCACTAGAAAAAAAATAATAAAATTGAGTTCTAAAAAATTAAAGGGTAGAACTGGTATTATATATAACGTAGTGAGAGATAGAAAAGTTAATTATAAGTTTGGTGTTATAGAAACTAAAGATTTTATAAAGCATTTAAGTACTTGGAGTAGTTTTTATGTAACTGGTAGAATGCAAAAACCAATTTATTCTTTTAAAAGTACAAAAAAACTTGATGATGTAATTAATTTTAATAGGGAAAGTGTTTTGCTTACATCTTTGCTTATTTTAAATAAAGAAAAGTTAAGTATTTATGAACTCTTTGAAATGATTTGTTCTCTATCATATAAGGGTGACATTAGATTTATTATTGAAAATCCTAATAAAGTTTCTAATATAGTAAAAGGAAATATTGATGAATTTTTAAAAATTTATTCTAGGTATGATAAATATATAAGTATAGATGGCGAAGACATTTTTGTGGATTTGAGCAGTGTTTACAGTAATGCAAACAAAATACCTAATTACGATAAATTTAAAAATAAAGAGAAGACTAAGTATGGTAGTTATCTTTTAAAACATATAAAACACGTTAATTTATGTGAAAGTATATGCCAACCTCTTAAGGGATTAAGAGTAAGTGGAATAAAGGATTCTTTATCGTATGTAAAAGAAAAAGCTAAAAAGAAGAAACTTAAATAGACAAGTAAAACTTGTCTTTTTTCTTGTGTTTAAGGTATAATATACATGGTGAATAAAATGATGAATATTGAAAAAATTGTTGACTTTATTTCTAGTCCAAAATTTTATGTTCCTATAATAGTTGTATTATCTTGCTATTTACTTATGAACATTTTATCTAGAGCAATTAAAAGAATGTTAATAACTAATACTAGTAAACTAGAGGATAAAAAAAGAAATACTATAGTAGTTCTTATCAGCAGTGTTTTAAAATATATTTTAATACTTGTTGGATTATGTATTATTCTTGCTACTTATGGAGTAAATGTAAAAGGAATTCTAGCAGGTCTTGGAATTGCTGGTGCTATAGCTGGTCTTGCTTTTCAAGATATGCTTAAAGATATCATAAGTGGATGTAATATTATAATGGATAACTATTTTATAATAGGCGATTTGGTTCAAATAAATGATTTTATTGGATATGTTATTGGACTTGGTCTTAAAAATACTAAAGTAAGAGATTTTGATGGTAATATATTAATAATATCAAACCGTGAAATATCTCATGTTATAAATATGAGTCAAAAACATGCAAGTATTCCAATTATGGTTGATGTTGCTTATGAAGAAACTGAGGAAAACGTAAAAAAATCTCTTGCAAAAGCAATGGATAGAATTAATAAACTTTCAAATATAGTAAAACCTTGTGAATATTTAGGTATTGAAAGTATGAATGATTCTTCAGTTACTTATATATTTAGAGTACATGCTAAACCGGATTCTAAATTTGATATGAAAAGAAAAGCGTTAGGAATTATAAAGGAACAATTTGATAGAGATGGAATAAAGATTCCTTATCCTCAAGTGGAGGTACATAATGGAAAAAAACTTTAATGTAGGCGATACTGTTATAATGAAAAAACCACATGCGTGTGGAACAAATAAATGGATCATTACTAGAAATGGTGTTGATATTAAAATAAAGTGTGTTAACTGTGGACATGAGGTAATGATGGATAGATTAGAGTTTAAGAAAAAACTTAAAGGAGTCGAAAATGAAAAAATTTAAAAATTTGCGTGATCGCGTAATGTTGCATCCGATAATGGCTTTTTTACTTATGAGTGGACTTGTAGTTCTACTAAGTGGAATTTTAGATTTATTTGATGCGTCTGTCACTTATAATAAAATTAATGTTAAAACTGGTAATTATGAATCAACATTGGTTACAGTAGAATCCCTTTTAAATTTGAGTGGAATTAAGTATATATTTTCTAATACTGTTTCTTCATTTGTATCATTTACGCCTCTTTCAATGTTGTTAATTATATTGATTGGTATTGGAATAATGGATAGAAGCGGATTTTTGGATACTATTTTCTTTGTTTTAACGAAGAATGTTTCTAAAACAACTGTTACCTTTATACTTATGTTGATATGTATTTTAGCAAGCTTAACTGGAGATTTGTGCTTTGTAATACTTATACCATTATCAGCATTATTATTTAAATATGGTAAGAGAAATCCAATTGTTGGAATAATTTCATCATTTGCTGCATTGTCTCTGGGATTTGGAATGAATTTTATGCTTTCGAGTGTTGGATCATCACTTGCTGATTATACGATAATGAGCGCTAATGTAATTTCTAGTGGTTATGTAATATCATCATTTTCTTTTTTACTGATTATGATTGTTGCTATATTTGTTGGTTCATGCTTATTAACATATATAACAGAAAGAATTATTGCACCAAAACTTGGTAAATATGAAGTTGATGAGGAAATTGTTGAACCAAAAGAAAAATTAACTCGTAGAGAGAAAAGAGGATTACTTTTAGCATTATTTGGAGCGACTATATACCTATTAATATTTATCTATAATATAATTCCAAATGTGCCTTTTGGAGGAAATTTCCTGGATTATTCTCAAACAAGATATATTGATAAACTATTTGGATATGATTCATTCTTCAATAGTGGATTTGTATTTGTAGTTACAATACTTTTCTTCATTTTAGGATTATTATATGGAATTGGTACAAAATCAATAAACAATCATCGTGATATATGTGATTTTTTATCACATTCTCTTGATGGAATAGGAAAAGTAATTGTTTTAATCTTCTGTGCTAGTATGTTTATTAGCCTACTTAAGTATACTAATATTGGGGCATTGGTTACTGCTGCACTTGCAAAAATGTTAAGTAACACTAATTTTGTTGGAGTTCCACTTATACTTCTTGTGTTTATAATTAGTATGATTTCAACAATATTACTTCCTTCATTTGTAAACCGTTGGGCAATTCTTTCAGGCACAGTTGTACCTATGATGATGACTGCGGGATTCTCACCTGAGTTTGCTCAACTAGTTTTTACAGTTTCTTCTAGTATAATGTATCCACTTACACCAGCAATGGCTTACTTTGTTATATATGTATCATTCATGGAGAAGTATGAAAAAGATGGAACTGGACTGGTAAAATCAATTAAGTATTTAATTCCATATTCGCTTGTTATCTTAGCAATGTGGATTGTATTAATTCTAATTTGGTATTTTGTAGGAATACCTCTTGGAATATCTACATCAGTAATTTTATAAAAAAAATATCTCAAATATTATATATTATGTTATAATTTATTAAGGAGGATTATGGTAATGAAAAAATATTTTAAAATTTTAATGATTATGGTTTTAGTTGTATTTCCTTTTGTAACAGTAAATGCAAAGACCACAAAGAAAGCAGAAAAGGGCCCAATTAATTTTTATATATTTTATGGATCAACATGTGGTTATTGTCAAAAACTTCATAACTATACTGCAACACTAGAAAAAGATAAAACTATCAATTCTAAATTTCGTATAGTTGATTATGAAGTATGGGGTGATAAGAACAACAGTGATCTTATGACTAAAGTTGGAAGTTATTTTAACTTTAATGTTGATGGTGTTCCATTTTATGTAATTGGTGATCAATATTTTACTGGTTTTTCAGAAGAATCTAGTCCAGAAAAAATAGTTAAAGCTATTAATGAGGAATATTCTGATTCAAATTATGTTGATGTTGTTGCTGGAATACAAGATGGTTCTATAAAAGTAGATAGTACTGGTTCAAATACTAAAACAGAGGAAAAGAAAAAAAATGATGTTGTTGGTTATGTAATTCTTGGTATAACTGCAGCTGTTGTAGTTGCTATTCTATTTGGTAGAAGTAATGCTAGTGAATATGTAGAACCTGATTCTGAAACTGATATGGAAGTTGAAGAAAAAGAAGAAGAAGTAAAAAATACAGAAAAAACTGAAAAGCAAGAATCAAAAAGTAAGAAAACTTCAACCAATAAAAATACAGCAAAAAAGAATACTAAAAAAAGTAAAAAATAGATTTAGAGTTTCTAAATCTTTTTTTTTGAATAAATATATATTATAATGTTTTTGTTAAACTTTTGGAGGTGATATTTTTTATGGACGAATACCCGAGGTATATAAATTATAAAAATAATATCAAATTTGGAGGTTTATATGGAAGAAAATATAAAGAAACTTATTGATGAGAAGAATATTAATGAGTTAAAAAACGTTATAAATAAAATGAATATTAGTGATTTGGCTGAAGTGATAAGTGATTTATCTAATTCAGATTTAGCCATGGTTTTTAGGATTATTCCTAAAGGTAAAGCAGTTGAGGTTTTTTCAGAATTTGATGTAGTTGTAGCTACTAATCTTTTAAGGGAACTGAGTGAGAAGGAAACTGTTTCTTTAATTGATGAAATGTTTGCTGATGATGCAACTGATGTTCTTGAGGAAATGCCAGCAAATATTGTTGATAAGATTTTAAAAAATTGTAGTGATGACACGAGAAAAGATATTAATAAACTATTAAGATACGAAGAAGATACTGCTGGATCTATTATGACAGTTGAATATGTTGAATTTAAAGGTGAAACATTAGTTGGGGACGCAATTCTAAAACTAGAAAATGAAATCAGTTATTATGAAACTATTAATACATGTTATGTAGTAGATCATAAAAGAAAATTATATGGAAGTATTGAAGCAACTGACCTTCTTTTTGCTAAAGAAACAAATAAGATAAAGGATGTTTGTAAAAAAGACTTGATATATGTTTCAACTTTTACTGATCAAGAAGAAGTTGCTAATATGTTTCATAAATATAATTTGACAGTTATGCCAGTAGTTGACTCTGAAAATAGACTTGTTGGTATTATCACGATTGATGATGTTCTTGATGTATTTGAAAGTGAAGCAACTGAGGATATAAAAAAGATGGCAGCAATTATACCTGTTGATAAACCTTATGATAAAACAGGTGTATTTGAAACCTATAAAGCAAGAATACCTTGGCTTTTGCTTTTGATGATATCTGCTACTTTTACTGGAAAAATTATCGAAAGCTTTGAATCAGCTTTAGCAAGTGTAACTATTTTAACAGCTTTTATTCCGATGATTATGGATACTGGAGGAAATGCTGGTGGTCAAGCAAGCGTGAGTATTATTCGTGCACTTTCTTTAAATGACATTGAATTTAAGGATATATTTAAAGTTGTTTTTAAAGAATTTAGAGTATCTATTTTATGTGCATTAACTTTAGCTATTTGTAACTTTGTTAAACTTTTAATTATTGATGCTGTAAGTATAAAAGTTGCTTTTTGTGTTTGTTTAACTTTAATTGCAACTGTTATTCTTGCTAAATTTATTGGTTGTACTTTACCAATGTTTGCTAAAAAACTTGGTTTTGATCCAGCAGTTATGGCAAGTCCTTTTATAACTACAATAGTTGATTCATGCTCTTTAATAATATATTTTAATATAGCAACTATTTTGCTTGGAATTTAAGTAGTAAAATTACTACTTTTTTTAATTATTTTATTGCTAAATATTAAATTATATATTATATTCAATATGTGAGGTTAATATGAAAAAAGCATCTTTAATTATTTCAATAATTATCTTTATAATTTCATGTTTTATGGCTTATGACGTTATCAATAGAAAAGAAGAAATTCATTTTATACCAACAATTACTGAAATTGATGATGGTGTAAAAAGTATTAAATTTAAAGTTGATACATTTTATTTGGCTATTGGAGAAAGTGAAAAATTAAACTATGATATAGAGAGTTCAAAAGATGATTATAAATTAACGTGGTCAAGTGAAAATGAAGATATAGTAAGTATAAGTGATGGAAAAATAGTTGGTGTTAACTTGGGAACATCAGTTGTTACTTTAAAAAGTGAAAGCGGAAAAAAGGCTGAAGTAAGTGTTACCGTAACGGATTTGATTAGAAAACCGGAGCTTGATGATAAAAAAAAGTTTTTACCTTGTCATGCCTATACTGAAGAAGAAGCCCATATTATAGATGAAGCTTTGAGAACTAGAGTTTTAAATAAAGGTGAAGGAACACGTGCAGCATTGATTGAAACAATAAGATTTATGACATTGTCATTTAAATATAAAGTATCTTACTTTTATGAAAATGGTAGAATGCATGAATCAGGAGTAAGAAAAGCTGATGGTGAGGGAAGATATTATCATAAAGGATTATACTTAAGTGAAGATAAATTTAAAGATATAAAAGTGTCGCATAAAGGCCCAGCCATATGGGGTTGTCCATTAACTAATTTACAAGATCATAATAGATATAAACCAGGAGCAAAGATGCCGAACGGGTTAGATTGCTCAGGTTTTGTTACATGGTCTTTATACAATTCTGGTCTTGACGTTGGAGATATTGGAGTAGGTATTAACGATAGACATAAAGATATGAGTGATGTGGGAGAAATGCATTCTTTAACATATGAATATGCAAACTCTGGTGATTATAAAGTAGGAGATGTGATCGCTCGTTGGGGGCATACAGCATTAATAGCTGGTAAAGATTCAGAATACTTATATATTGCTGAGTCTCTTCTTAAAGGAGTTAGAATCGAAAAAGTTAGTTATAAAAATCCAAACAGTAGTTTATATAAATATTATGCTTATATAAATAAAATGGATAAAGAGTATAGTAAAAACGATGACTATACGGATATGTGGGAATAGATTTATCTATTCTCTTTTTATTTTTAAATTGAAAGTTATCACCATATACCCTATAATGATTTTGGTGATGTTATGAAAAGGGAGTGTAAATGTACAAGAAGCAAGCATAGAACTGATGAAGAAAAAAGGGATTTGACTAGAAGACTTAAAATAATAGCTGATCAAATCAATGGTATTCAACAAATGATTAGTGAAGATCGATATTGTGATGACGTTTTATTTCATATACGTTTATTGGCGGTTTAGTTGGAAGTGTATTAAGCATAAATGATACGTATTCAGGAATTATTATTGTTATTGCTTCGGTTTTGATGTTTATAATGTCTTTAAATATGTTAGGTATAATTCATATAAAAATGTTAAATGATTTAATTTTAAAAAAAGTTCAAAAAGTCCATTTATAATCGGTTTATTAAATGGTTTTATGACTTGTGGACCAATACAAGCGATGCAAGTTTATGCTTTATCAACTGGTTTATTTAATTCTTTAAGAATATTGAAATTAAATAAGGAAGGAAGATAAATATGTTAAAAAAAAATAATAAATTATAAATAATTGTTAAAGGTATGAGTTGTTCTCATTGTGGTTCTTCAGTGAAAAAATATTTTCTTAACATTGATGGGGTTAAAGTGGATTTAAAAACCGGTAAAGTTGTGATAGAATATGTTGGAACTCTTGAAATGTCAGTTATAGAAAAATGTATAAATGATTTAGGATATACTCTTGAGGTAACTCTATGAAAAAAATCATATTTTCGTTTTTTGTGATATTTTAATTGTGGTGATGTGTGGTTGTTCTAAAAGTGAAACTATCAATAAATAAATGGAATTAAGTAAAAATATAAAAAATGAAATTGAGATTAATACTGAAAGTATTACTAGTGAAGCAACTTATGCAAATTATGTTGAGAGTTATAAAGATAAGTTTGAAAATTGGAAAGGTACAGTGAGATAATATGATCTATTTAGATTATGCTGCTTCAACTCCTGTTGATGATGAAGTTTTAAATGAATTTATTCGCGTTTCTAAAGAATATTATGCGAATCCAAATTCAAATCACACACTTGGGATGAAAGCAAAAAGTGTTATAGATGAAGCAACTAAGAATATTGCTAGACTTTTTAATGTTAAAGAGGATGAAATAATCTATACAAGTGGGTCAAGTGAAAGCAACAATTTAGTTATTAAGGGTGTATGTGAAAGATATAAAAGTAGGGGAAAACATATACTTATAAGTTCTTTAGAACATAATTCGATTGTATCATCATGTACATATTTACAAGAACTTGGTTTTGAGGTTGAGATTATTCCTGTCGATAAGTATGGAATTATTAACATTGATGAATTAAAAAAAATGTTAAGAGATGATACCATCTTAGTAAGTATTACTTCTGTTGATTCAGAACTCGGAATAAGAGAACCTATTGAGGAAATTGCTTCTATTTTAAAGGAATATCCAAATTGTTTTTTTCATACTGATGCTAGTCAAGCTATCGGTAAAGTTAATATTGATTACAGTGATGTTGATTTAATAACGATAACACCTCATAAGTTTTATGGACTTTCTGGAGTAGGTATTTTAGTAAAACGTGATAATGTGTTTTTAAAGCCGCAAATAAATAGAGGAAAATCTAGTACGATTTATCGAAGTGGTACACCGGATACAGCTTTGATCGCATCTGCTTCTATTGCTCTTAAAAAGGCAATGGATAATATGGAAGGAAGACGTATTTCCGTTATAGATAAGAATAAAAAAATTGTTGAATATTTAAAAGGTAAAAAGGATGTTATAATAAACAGCAATAATAATTCAATACCTTATATTATTAATTTTAGTGTTCAAAATAGAAAATCTAATGATCTTCAAAAATTATTTAACGATTCAGAAGTATATGTCTCTACTAAAACATCTTGTTGTCCAATTGAAACACCATCTAAACTTGTATATGCAGTTACCAAAAATAAAGGACTTGCTAGTTCTTCAATTAGACTTAGTTTAAGTCATTTGACAACGAACGCAGAAATTGATAAATTTATTGAAGTGATGAATAATATTATCGGTTAGAATTTAGGAGTGTTATGGAAAAGTATAAAGAAATTGAAAAAAGTATTATAAAAAAATATCGTAAGGAAATATGGTCTAAATTTATTGAAGCTATTAAAACTTATGAACTTATTCAAGATAACGATAAAATAATGGTTTGTATAAGCGGAGGAAAGGATTCTTTTTTACTTGCTAAATGTATTCAAGAATTAAAACGTCATGGCAAAATTAATTTTGAAGCTAGATATGTGGTAATGGATCCTGGATATAATGAATATAATCGTAAATACATTGAGGATAATGCGCGTATTCTTAATATTCCAATTGAGATATTTGAAAGTGATATTTTTGATGTTGTATCGACAATTGATTCTAAAAGTCCTTGTTATTTATGTGCAAAAATGCGTAGAGGTTATCTATATAATAAAGCAAAGGAAATTGGATGTAATAAAATTGCTTTGGGTCATCATTTTGATGATGTTATTGAAACGACTTTACTTTCAATGTTTTATGGAGCTGAGATTAAAACTATGATGCCTAAACTTCATTCGGATAATTATGAAGGACTTGAACTTATTAGGCCTCTTTATTTGGTAAAAGAGGGCGCTATCATTTCTTGGAGAAATTATAATGAACTTACATTTATCAACTGTGCTTGTAGATTTACTGAAGGTTGTTCTTTAATCAATGATGGTACAAGTAAAAGAAAAGAAATGAAAGAATTAGTAAAAAAGATGAGACAAATTAATAGAGAAATTGATCATAATATATTTAAAAGTATGGATAATGTTAATTTAAACTGTGTTTTAGGAACTAAAAAGAATGGTGAATATAAAAGTTTCTTGGATGAATATAATGAAAAATAAGTAATTCTCACTTTATGTCGTGTATTATATAAAATATATTTTGTAGTATAAAGACAGAAAGGAAGAAAGTTATGAATCAAGAAAAAATTGGGAAGTTTATTGCTGAAAGGCGTAAAGAATGTAACTTAACTCAAGAAGAGTTAGCTGAAAAATTAAATGTTAATAGTAGAAGTATATCAAGATGGGAAAATGGAAAATGTATGCCGGATATGTCCATGTATAATTCAATATGTGAAGTTTTAGGAATATCAATTAATGAATTCTTATCCGGAGAGAAATTGAAAAAAGATGAATATCAGGATAAGTTTGAGAAAAATATGATAGATGTAGTTGGAACTGTGGAACTTAAAAATAAAACTATTAGGATTTTTAACTTAGTCATTTTGTTTGTTGCTGTTTTCTTAATATCGGTTATTGTATTTAATTTTTTATTAAACCATGTTTATATTAAACAAAATTATGATAAACGTACGATGAATGTTACTTTTGAAAATCATTCATTAAAAGTAACTACACCGGTTCTTGGAAATACAAAATATGTTTATTTTGAATATGAAGATGAATGTTTAGTTTTTGTTACATATTATGAAAATCTTGGAACAATAATAAATAGAAATGAGAAATTTGATGAATTTACTGGTTATGATTTAAGTGAGAACACTTATACAAATGATTTATATGTGAGTGATAGTTGTTTAAAAAAGAGAAAAAAAGTATATTATACAAAACAAAGTTTATCGATTATAAATAAAATATATAAAAGTAACGATATAACTAAGTTGGATAAAGTAATAAGTAAATCTAATTTGCTTTATGAGACTAAATAGATAAAAATGAAATATGAGTGCCATATTTCATTTTTTTTCATACACTATTTTAGGTGATACTATGAATAATTATAAGATTATAATTGACCCTGGTCACGGTGGTACTGATAACGGAGCAAGTGGAAATGATATAATCGAAAAAAATATGACTTTATCTATTAGTAAAATAATGTATAATGAGTTAAAAAGACTTGGAATTCCTGTTTATATTACAAGGGAAACAGATGAAACATTGAGTCCAACTCAAAGAGTCAATAGAATTAAGAATGCTTTTGGAAATGATAGTAATGTTATTGTTGTATCTAATCACATAAATGCAGGAGGAGCTGAGTTCAGTTACCATTACATAATTTAATTGGACATTTAGACGGTTATATTTAAACATTTAAGTTAGCTGCTATAATTTTATATAAAAGGAGTAAATAATGCTAAAACAGTGTTTATTTAGAAAATAAATGCTATTTTGAAACTTTTTTAAAGAATGATTTGGTAAGTAAATGTAAGAGAGGTAATATGTGACAAATTAGAGGATAGTTTTTATAAGACGTGAATAAGAAAACAAATTAAGAATCAAAAATGATACTAGATATATTAGTCAATTTTATTTAAATCATGAACATTTAATTTGTAAATATATAAATATTAACTACATTTATAGTACATTAAATGACGCAATTAATTATATAAATGAAGAAGAAAAAGTAACAAACTTTTATATATTTAAGATTCGCTTATGATTTAGAATTTAATAATTGATAATATCAACCTATATCATTATTATAAAATTCATAAAATGTATGATATAATATTTATATTGGTTACTTGATTTAGACGAGGTGATTTTATGAAAATACCATTTAATGTTAATGCTTCAACTGCTAGATTAATTGGAAGAGAAAATGTAGCAAAATTAGATGGAGCAATTCTTGAATTAGTGAAAAATACATATGATGCTGATGCCAAAATTTGTCTTATTTACTATAATGACATAAATAATTCTTTAATTATAGCTGATAATGGAACAGGAATGTCAGAAGATACTATAAAAAATAATTGGATGACTATTGGTAATTCAACAAAAGTAGAAAACTTTTATAGTAAAAAGGGGAGAATACAGACAGGTGCAAAAGGAATTGGAAGATTTGCATTAGATAGAATAAGCAGTAGCTGTAAAATGTATACTACTAATGAAAATAATAGTATTTCCTGGACTGTAAATTGGGATTTATTTGAAAATAGTAAAAATATTACTGAAGTTACAGCAGAAATTGAATATTTAGATAAAAAAAATTTATGTAAAATGATTTCCAAAATTAATAATCCTGGGTTAATTGATTTTATAAACAAAAATTTTTCAACTGGTACATTATTTGAACTATCAGATTTACGAGACGATTGGAATAAGGCTACCTTTGATAATATTAAACAAAGTCTAACATCCTTAATTCCAGCAAATATAGAAAATGAATTTAAAATTTATTTAGTTGACAATCACACTAATATTGATAATTGTCTTATATTACCTAATATAATTGATTCATATGATTATAAAATTAATTTTAAATCACATAATAATATAGTAGATGTTTCTATATTTAGGAATGAATTTGATTTTGGTGAAAGGCTAGATGAAATAATTGATGAAACATCATTTACTGAGGAAGATAAAAATTATTTTGAGGGTAACCCTATATGTAAAAGTTTTAACATTGAAGAATTAGTATCTGGTATTGATAAAAAAATAGTTGATTCAGTAGGTGATTTTTATGGAGAATTTTATTTCTATAAAAATTCTTCTACGAAAAATGATAGAGAAAAATATTTTTACAAGGAAATAGTTGAAAGGAAAAAATACTCTGAGATTTTTGGCGGAATAAAAATATATAGAGATAATTTTAGGATAAGACCTTATGGTGAGGTAAAATCATCGAATTTTGATTGGCTTCTATTATCAAATAGAAAAACCAATTCTCCAGCTGCGTTATCGCATCCTACAGGGTCATGGAGAGTAGCAGCAGATCAAATATATGGAACTGTTAATATTTCTAGAATGAATGTTAACCTTCCAGACCAATCAAACAGAGAGGGAATATTAGAAACAAAGGCGTTTAAACTATTAAAAGAAATATTAATTTCTATTATTCAACTATTTGAAAAGGATAGGCAATATGTTGGTAGAGTTCTTTCCGATTATTACAAAAGTAAACATCCCGCTGAAATATATCAAGCAGAAATAGAAGGAAAGAAAGAAAGTAACAGTCTAGAAGCAGAGCAGTCAGAGTTTATCGAAAAAAGCAAGGCAAAAATAGTTATTCAGGAAAAAGAAGAAATTATTCAAAATTTAGAAGATGAAAATAAACTATTATTAGCTTTAGCCACATCTGGAATTATTACTAATTCTTATGTACACGAAACAAAAACTGCTGTACATAATATTGGTATGTCACTTAGAACAGCAGAAGAAGCATTAGTGTATGATAATGATTCTAAAACAGCAATTACTAATATTAGAGAAGCTATTGGTTACAAAGAAACTATGAATTGTTGGTATAAAGTTACAATTGATTCTATAACAAGAGATAAACGAAAGATGAAAAAAGTGAATTTGAATGATTTAATTAGTAATTTGATTATTACTTGGAATGAGAATCTTAAATTACAAAATATTAAAATAAATTTTAGTGGTGATGATATAGAATTAAAATGTTACTCATATGAAATAGAAAGTATTATTAGCAATCTAATTACTAATAGTGTAAGTGCATTTTCTCCAAATGGTTTAAAGCAAATAAATATTAAACTATCAAAGTTAGAAAATGGTGTGAAAATTTCATATATTGATTCTGGAAGGGGATTAAGTGATTGCTACAAATCAAATCCAGAAAAGATATTAGATGCTTTTGAAAGTGACAAACGCGATGAAAATGGAGAACTGATTGGAACAGGAATGGGTATGTGGATTGTTAATAAAATAGTAAGAGATTATAATGGAAATATAAATTTATCAAAAAATATTACCAAAACTGATGGATTTGAAATAGAAATTGAATTATTTTCACATTAATAGGAGGCGATCCAATTGGATTATAGAGTTGGCTTTGTTGATGACTTAGAAAATATGATTGAAAAATATTCAAAAAAATTAGCAAGAAATAATATTAGTTTAATATATGCGAGTGATTGTTTAACTTTTAATGATGTTTTTGAGTGGATATTAAATAATACGATTGAATACTTGCTTATAGATTATAATTTATCTCAAAAATATAATTTTTCGGGTAGTCAATTGATACATTATATTAACAATATGATTCCAGACCTACCGTGTATTATATTTTCCTCTGTAAAAGATATAAATGATGATTTAGTTCAAAGAAACTTAATTAAAGAAAAAGATATATTTGAGAAAAGTATGGATGATATAGAATATAAAAGATTTATTGATGAAATAAAAAATGGTGTTGAAGTTTTTAAAAAACGTAAGGAAGCTTCATTAGAAGAATATAATAATTTGCTGATGAAAAAAAATAAAGATGGTTTTTCTAGTTCTTCTGAGGAGGAAAGATTTATATATTTATATAAGATATTAATGTCATATGGTATGGTCGATAGAATTTCACCAGAAATAGTAAAATCTAGTGTTGAGGCTAAAATAGATGATTTAATAAGGAAGTTAGATAAATATATATAATTGTTAATGCAGTAGGTGATGTAAATGTCAAGAGTTCATGGTACAGTTGTTATTCGTAGACGAAATGATTATAAAAAAGAAAATAATTATACAAAATATAAGGATATACTTGTTGAAGATTTTCATGATATATGTGGATATTGTGGAAAAAATAGAAAAAATTTTAAAGATAAATTTGAAATAGACCACTTTAGACCTAAGAAAAAGTATCCTAAATATAAAAATGATTATATGAATCTTGTTTTAGCATGTTCTACTTGTAACAATAATAAAAAAGATGATTGGCCAACAGGAAATCCAGAAGTTTCTCATAACGAAATAGAGGGATATGTCGATCCGGCTACGGAAGAATTTGATAAGGTATTTTTTAGGGATGAAAAAGGTTATATACATTCAAATAATGAGTTTGGTAAATATATGATATCCAAATTAAAATTAGATAAAAGAATGACAAATTTGATATGGAAAATTAATATTTTATCAGAAAAAAGAGATATGCTAATGTCAAAATCAGAACTATCAAATAAAGATAATGTTGATTTTGTAAATATTACGAAAGAATTAGATGAACTAATTAATTATTTAAGATATGATATGGGTGAATGACATGAATAAAAAGGATATAGGAGAGTATTACACTCCAAATGATTTAGTTAAGAATATGGTATATGCAATAAAAAATGAATTAACTAATTCAGAAATATTGGAGCCATCAGCTGGAGATGGAAGATTTATAAAATATTTGAACCAATTTAAAGTGAAAAGAATTGATTCAATAGAGTTATTTAAGGAAAAATGTGATTATATCAAGAAAAGATATGATAAAAGCAATGTTGAAGTTATAAACAAAGATTTTTTAGAATACTCAATTTCTACTAATAAAAAATATGACATAATTATAGGGAATCCACCATATATAAAAAAAACAAAAATATCAAGTGAACAATTAAAAAATTCAAATAAATTAAAAGAAGTATTAGATTGTAAAAATATAAAAGTTGAAAATATGTGGGTATCATTTATTCTTGGGGCATTAAATTTATTGAAAAAAAACGGCGTAATATTTTTTGTTTTACCATTTGAATTTCTTCAGGTTAATTATTCTGAAGAATTAAGACTTTTTCTTGAAAAAAAATTTAATAAAATTGAAATTACTGTATTTAATAAAAAAGTGTTTCCTGATATAGAGCAAGATGTATGTCTATTATATGTGACAAATGACGTAAATTTTGATAAAGAATACATAAAATACAAAATTGTTGAAGATGATAAAAATATAAATAAAATAATTTATGAAAGTAAAATTATGAAAAATAAACCATTGCGGAAATGGACAAATTCTATAATTTCTGATAAAGAAACAGAAATGTTAAAAAAAATAATTAATAAATTTTCTAAGATAAACGAATTTGGAAATATATCACCAGGTATTGTTACTGGGAACAATAATTATTTTATAAAAAATGAAGAATTTATAAAACTTACTAAATCAGCAAACTTGCCGATAATATCAAAAAGTGTATTAATAGGTAATAAATTACTATTTGAAAAAAAAGACTTTAATAAATTAATAAAAGAGGAAAAGTCAGTATTTTTATTAAAATTAACTAATTCAGATAGTTTAGTATCTGATACATTAAAAAAATATATAAAAATCGGAGAAACGAAAAAATATCATAAAAGTTATAAATGTAGTACTCATAAGCCATGGTACAATGTGCCAATAATTAAAAAAGGTGATTTACTATTCTTTAAAAGATATCATGTTTTACCAAGATTAGTAGTTAATAATGCTAATGTTTATACTACTGATATTTCATATAATATTCGCTTAAAAGAAAAATATGAAAAGTGTAGTTTTGCATTTTGTTTTTATAATTCCCTTACTTTGACTATGTGTGAATATTATGGGAGATTTTATGGTGGTGGAGTGTGTGAGTTAATTCCAACTGAATTTAAGTCGTTACCTATTCCATATACGATCGTAGATTTAAAAAGTATAAAAAAATTAGATTATATGATTAAGAATAATTTTAGTGTTGAGGAAATAACTAATTTTGTAGATAATCTAGTATTAAAGGAAATATTAAGTGATGAAGAAATTGCAAATTTGCATATAATTCGCAGCAGATTAATTAGTAGAAGAATAAAGTAATATGCTATATTGAGATATAAATTATTAGTGAAAAATAATTAAATTCAAGTGTTAATGAATATGAGGAACCATATAAATCTAGTAGTTGTGTAAAACCGTCACTATCGGATATGGTTATTGGATTATAATAAGTTGATAATTTATAATTTTCTAAAAAATAAAAGGTAAAAATAGGATAAATGTAGTTAAAATTTTAAAATAAGAAGCTCGGAAACAATAAGTAGTTTAATAGCAACTAGAATTTTAATTAAGTTTAGCTTTCAATAAAAGGAGATGATAAAAATGATTAAAGGAAAACCATTTGTAAAATGGGCCGGTGGAAAAAGACAAATAATAGATAAATTAAAGCAATATGTTCCAGATGAATTTAATACTTATTATGAACCATTTGTTGGTGGAGGGGCATTATTGTTTGAACTTTCACCTAAAAAAGCAGTTATAAATGATTATAATAAGGAACTTATGAATGTATATGAATGTATTAAAGATGAGAAAAAGTTTGAAGCAATGTGTAGAGAATTAAATCATCATGAAACAGAACATTCTGAAGAATATTATTATGAAATTAGGAATTTAGATAGGGATAAAAAGAAATTCAATAGGTTATCAGATTACAAGAGAGCCGCAAGGACTATTTACTTAAACAAAGCTTGTTTTAATGGTCTATATCGGGTTAATAGTAAAAATGAATTTAATGTCCCTTTTGGCAAGAAGACTAAAGTAAATACTTATGAAGGACAAAATTTAGGTATTATATGTGGCTACCTAAATTATAATGATGTTAAATTGTTATCAGTTGATTTTGAAGAAGCAGTAAAAGATGCTAAAAAAGGAGATTTTATTTACTTTGATCCCCCTTATGATTCTGATACTTCTACATTTAATAGTTATACTGACGAAGGCTTCGGAAAAGAAGAACAAAAAAGACTTGCTAAAGTATTTAAAGAATTATCTGATATAGGTTGCTATGTGATGCTTTCTAATCATAATACAACGCTAATAAATGAACTTTATAAGGATTTTAATATTCATGTAATTGAAGCAAAAAGAAATATAAATGCCAATGGAAAGAAACGAGGAAAAGTAGAAGAAGTTATTATTACAAATTTTGAAAATAAAAAAGGATTCGAATAATAAATGTAGTATAATATATATGAGGAGGTTTTTTGTATGAGTAAAAAATATTATTATGAAAATAAAGGTTTTAAACTTATACAAGGTGATTCATTAAAAATACTTAAAGGTATTGAGCCTAAAAGTATTGATATGGTATTTGCAGATCCTCCATATTTTTTGTCTAGTGATGGAATATCATGCAGTGGTGGCAAAATGGTATCAGTTAATAAAGGTGATTGGGATAAATCTGTTAGTATAGAAGAAAAAAACAAATTCAATAGAAAATGGATTAAACTATGTTATCAAGTATTAAAAGATAATGGTACTATTTGGATTAGTGGGACTATGCATAATATTTATTCAATAGGAATGGCATTAGAACAAGAAGGATTCAAAATAATAAATAATATAACTTGGAAAAAGTTAAATCCTCCACCAAATATTAGTTGTAGATATTTTGTTCATTCTACTGAAACTATTTTATGGGCAAAAAAAGATATAAAAAATGCAAAACATAAATTTAATTATTCTCTTATGAGAGAATTAAATGGCGGCAAACAAATGAAAGATGTTTGGGAGTCGTCTTTAACTAAACCTAGTGAGAAAAAATGCGGTAAACATCCTACTCAAAAACCAATAGAAATATTAGAAAAAATAATCTTGTCTTCTACTGATGAAGGTGATTTAATATTAGATCCTTTTAATGGTAGTGGTACTACGGGAATAGTTGCTAGTAGATTAAATAGAAAATATATTGGTATAGAAAAGGAAAAAGAATTTTTGGATTTAACAATAAAAAGAAAGGAAAATGATAATAATGGATAGGAATTTTAACGAATGGTTAAGTAAGTTCAAAACAAGTATATCGGATTATACTTATTATGTAGACTTTGAAAAAATATATAAAAATGTTGATAAAGTCAAAGTGGAACTTAATATTTTAAATTCTTTAATTGGTAGTAAAAACATTGAAGAAGAGTTTCAAAATATTTTAATTAAATATCCTGAAACTTTAGAATGTATTCCATTGTTGCTTGCAGTTCGTTCTAGAGAGATATTTGTAAAAGATGAAATAAATGAATATTTATTTAAATTTGATAAAATGGTTTATTCTATAAAAGACTATATTAGGTTTATGAAAGAAAGCGGACTATTTAATTTATTACAAAATCATATTATAAATAACTTATATGATTATGTACTAGGAATAGAAGTTGGACTTGATTCAAATGGAAGAAAAAATCGTGGCGGACATTTAATGGAAAATTTAGTTGAATCATATATCATAAAAGCAGGTTATAAAAAAGATGTTAATTACTTTAAAGAAATGTATTTAAAGGATATAGAAAAGAAATGGAATCTTGATTTGAGTGAAATGTCTGGAAATAATACTTCAACTAAAAGATTTGACTTTGTTATTAAAACTAATAAGCAAGTATATGTTATAGAAACTAACTTTTATTCTGGTGGCGGCTCTAAATTAAATGAAACTGCTAGAAGTTATAAGATGTTAGCACAAGAATCTAAAAAGGTTGATGGTGTAACATTTATATGGTTTACTGATGGTACTGGTTGGAATAGTGCTAGAAAAAATTTAGAAGAAACATTTAATGAATTAGAAACAATGTATAATATTGATGATCTTGAAAATGGAATTTTAGAAAATTTATAAAAAATTTATCATCCTACTATTTTTAATGAAAATTAAAATAAAGGATGATTTTTTGTTATTTTAAAGTCTTATATTACTTATATTTAACCTTTATATCAACCTATAAAGTAGGATGAATTTCGTAAGTACGAAATAAGAATGGCACCACTAAGTTTCCTTATTTTATAAGGATTTTTTTACTTTGTGGCGCCATCTTCTTATCCTGCTTATTTAAGAATATAATTTTTGTATAAGAAAATCAGATAAAGTAAGATAGTTATTAAAATATGTCTTTAGGTAATTTATCTTTATCAAATTTTTCCATATTTTTGTTTATTACTCTTGAGGCTTCTTTTAGTTTTTCTGAAATATCTTTTAAAGTTATTTCTGATGAGTAATATCCTGGGTTATCAATTCTATCTATAATATCAGCAAATATGCCTTTACATTCAAATGCACTTTTTCTTCTAATTTCTATATCTTCTAACACATCAAAATAAAATTTTTCATAACTTTCAATTTGTTTTTGATAATCAGTAGTTGATCTTTTATTTGAAAAATCAGTACCCCAATTTATTTCTACATCACTATATCCGGCAAGTTTCATTAATTCTATTAAACTAATATTAAGTGTTTCAGATATTCCTTTTAAGTATAAAATATTAGGTTTTTGTCTTTTGCCAGCTTCAATTCGCGAAACTTCAGCACAGTCCATATTAACTTCACGAGCAAGAGCTCTTTGTGAAATACCCAATTCTTCTCTTTTATTTTTAATTAATTCTCCTAATTCAGTTGTATTATTTTTATGCATAAAAATACACCTCTTTCAAATACAAGTTAATAATATCACAGTGTGATGTAAAAGTCAACAAAGTGCATAAAAAGTATTGACAAACTCAATATATAATAGTATAGTAATCGCAATTAATGAGTTTTACATCAACAGAAAAGAGGCAGATAGAGTAGATGAGAATGAGGTATCTAAAAGTACCAAAAGAGATTTGGAAGAATAAAAATATTCCCAAAGAGACCAAATATATCTACTCTTACATTTACACCAAGGGATTTGGAAGAATAATAACAGATATAAATGTAGGAGAGATACAGCAAGTAGTTAACATTAAAAACAAAGGTTTGAGAAAAAGTCTTAAGATATTAGAAGAGTTAAATTATCTAATATATCAAGAATACTCAAACGGAATGTACGCAGTAACACTTAACTAAAGAGTCAAATGACGTTAGTTATAAGAGGCTCAGTAAGATATAAGGCTTATGTTGGAACCTATCTTATAGAAATATAAGATGAATACAGTTTAAACTATAACATATTTCAAAGAACTAAAATGAAATATGAAAAGGGGTAAAAAACATATGTTATAGTTTAAACATATTAAAGGAGATTTTCTTCTTTAAAGGGATTTTGTTTGCTATTTTATGTAATTAGACTTATAAAATGTAAGTCTTTTTTGTTGTTTAATTTAAATGAAGATAGGAGGAATGTTATGCGAATATTTAAATTATATTTACCATAGAACTATTTGATAGAATTAAATTAATGGCAGATTTCTACCAAATATCTATTTCTAAAATGATGACTCAATTAATGGAAATGGGTTATTTAGAAATGTTAAAAATTAATACTAAAGAATTAAGAAAGGAGACTAATAAATGAACTTTGACAAATATTTAAAAATCCCAATGTTTTTAGCTGATGATAAGAATATCGGACATAGTGGTAAACTGTTATATCCTAGACTGTTATTACTTACACATAAAGAAGGATATTGTTATGCTGATAATAGTTATTTAGGTAATCTAATAGGAGTAGGATCTAGAAGAATAACTAAACTATTAAAAGAATTATCAGATAATAATCATATAACTATGGAATATAAACATAAATTTCAAAGAAAAATTTATATTAATAAAGATAAATATACATCCGTTACTTTAGAAGAATTGTTCTAATTAATTGGATGTATATTTTACATTCAGTGGTTCTTTATATCCACAATAATATAATAAATAGAATATAAAAAATGTTTTTCATTTAGATTATTTTAGATGGCATAACAT
>ENA-ORMX01000367-ORMX01000367.1-human-gut-metagenome-genome-assembly--contig:-NODE-367-length-34830-cov-15.399569_pt1 | contig 34830 bp, 28 predicted proteins | sample MGYA00242108_ERZ509007 | MGnify/ENA primary metagenome ERZ509007 (study PRJEB26280, sample SAMEA2338745) | human gut metagenome | biome: human gut; feature: human-associated habitat; material: faeces...
ACTTCTTAGGTGTTGTGCCAGCCTTCTTGAAGTGGCCAACCTCTGCCTTACCAGCGCCATGTGGGTTTCTGATTACTTTCTTTCCAGAAACATCCTTTGTTGTTACTCTTTCTTTCTTTTCGCCGAAACCAACCTGTACTGCATCGTAACCGTCGTTATCAACTGTTTTTACCTGAGTTACAACACATGGTCCAGCCTGTAAAACTGTTACTGGTGTTAAAACACCGTCTTCGTTGAAGATTTGAGTCATTCCGACTTTTGTTGCTAAAATAGCCTTCTTCATGAAATTTTTCCTCCTAATTTTAATTCACAGCGGATTGCCGGAGCAATCATTCTAAATTCGCTTTCGCGTAATTAGGTACTGCAATAAACATTTTGATTGATGAATTACTTCATCTTTACATTAACATATACACCAGCTGAAACATCAAGCTTCTGAAGAGCATCGATTGTCTTCTGTGATGGTGTAAGTACATCAATGAGTCTCTTGTGAGTTCTCTGCTCGAACTGTTCTCTGGAATCCTTATACTTATGAACAGCTCTGAGGATTGTGATCTTCTCAACCTTTGTAGGCATTGGAACAGGACCTGAAACCTTTGCTCCTGTACTCTTGATCGTCTCGATGATCTGCTTTGCAGCCTGATCGATTAACTTGTGATCGTACGCCTTCAATGTGATTCTCATTACTTGACTTGCCATAAAAAAAGCCGCCTCCTTTTCGCACTTTTTGTAGTACGACAAGTGGTGACTGTACAACTTTCCCGTGTGTTTCTTATCTTATCTCACACCAAGGTGTTTCAGATATCTTCACACGTCATCTCTGGCATTGCCAGATGGTTATTGAGTACAGTGACTTGTCGCCAGTTATCGTTAATTGACATTCGCTCCACGAAAAACCTATGTCATGCATAGCAACCTTCGCTTCTACGCTATCAATGTCACAGCAAGGGTTATTATACTCAATACCACCTGTAAATGCAAGAGTTTTTTTTATTTTTTTGTATTTTTTTCGATACGCTGGTATTGTCTGCCAGATTCCGTATCTTTTTGATATTTTTGTGTGTTTCTTCTATAATAATGTCTGTTATGAATACGGATTGTTGTCTGTATTCTGTCCCGGTGTATATGGAACACTTGGTGCACCATCCGGTGTCTGGTTGTAAGTCTGATTTGGTGCCTGTCCATATCCTGCATCCGGTGTCTGGTTATATGCCTGTCCAGTGACTGGATTTACCACACCTGCATCATATGGCTGTCCGGTTACCGGATTCACATACGGATTGCCCGGCTGTCCCATCGCCGGTGTTGCATTTGTATAAGCAAGATTCTTCTCATTCTTAATCTGTTTGTTAATCTTTGCGAATGCAATTATACAGAGCACGCCGATTGCCAGAGCGCCAAGCACGATCATCCAGCCAAAAAATCTTGTCTGCGTAGCATCGACTGCAACCGTATAATAATCGCAGTAATCTGCAATGCCGGATGACGCCAGTGCATCTCTGTAATAGCCTTCGATTTCCGGATCCAGTGTACGAATCTGTCCTTCGATTGCAATTGCATCGCTGAAGTTTGCATTATCATCATTTGCAAGCTCGTCTAACTTCTTAATCGTTTTCTTGTTCTTCACGGTAAGTACGATAATCTTCGCATCCGTAATATCATCCATGTTATCATCACCAAGTACGATCGCGTAATGCTGTTCCTTGCCTGCCGGGATAATGCCATTGATGTAATGCTTTGTCTCTGCGAAGTTACCAAGTACAAGGTAACTGTCTGTTCTTACGTGATCGTCCTTCTGCGGGCGGACATTGGCTGCAATCTCATTCAAATCTTTTGCTTTGCCTCCAAGCAGATAATCCATGTCCCCGATGAAGCACATGATTGCCAGCAGCACGAAAATAATTCCGACGATCAGGCTGACGATTGCACCGCCTTTTTTGTTCTCTTTCTTTGGTTTCATAATTTTTCCTCCTCTTCCCTCTCTTTTACTTTAGTAGATTATATATAGAAGGAACGATGTGCATCTCCTCGCACATGCGTTCAACTTCCTGTAAACTGCGCTCCCGTTTTTCTTTCGGGATTGCAGATTTTACAGCACGTATCAACAGATTCTTCGGTGAATGTGCAAAATCCACAAACTCCAGAATCTGTGTCTTGTACCCACGGTACGTTAGCATATTGGCACGTATCGCATCCGTCGCAAGTGCCGCCATACGTTCTTTGATGATGCCATATTCCATCATCGGTGCCAGCAATTCGCTTTCGATCTGTCCGTTTACTTCATGCTGGCAGCACGGCACAGATAAAATATATTTTGCATTCCACTGTACAGCGTTGAACAACGCATAATCAGTCGCCGTATCGCACGCATGCAATGTCACAACCATGTCAACCGGCATTTTCGTCTTATAGCCGTTGATATCTCCAAGTTCAAAATGCAGATGGTCATAGCCGTACTTCTCCGCCGTCTCATTGCAGTGTTTTATCACATCCGCTTTCAGATCCAGTCCGATGATTTCCGCCTTTTTCTTTCGGATTTCTACTATATAATAATAGAGGACAAAGGTGAGATAGGATTTGCCGCATCCGAAATCAAGAATATAGATTTCATCCTTTGTTTCATTTTTCAGCACATCATCAACAAGCTCCACGAAGCGATTGATCTGTTTGTACTTGTCATACATGGAACGGACAACCTTTCCCTCTTTCGTGAATATCCCCATATCCACAAGTGGCGGAACTGTCATGCCCTCCTGTAAAATATAATTCTTCTTCCGGTTGTGTTCGCCCCGGCGGCTGTTCATCTTATCTGCCAGATCCGCTACATCGCTGCCGCTTGTCTTCGCCAGTTTTGATGTTCCCGACTGTTTTGCCGGAAGTCTGGTTGCGTTCGTCAGCAGTTTGCCTTTCTTCGTCATCTTAAAACTATATTCTTTTTCTTCTGTGAATATATTCATCTGGCACAGATGCTCCGGGAAATGCACAAGCAGCTTGTCTGCAAGTTCCTCTACATCAACATTTTCCTGAAAGACCTGCTTTTCCGTGTACGCCGCAATCTGGCAAAGTTCTTTCCCACGCACAGTCGTCCATGTGACTTCCACTTTTCGATATTGATATGTCTTATCCAGCCGGTTACTCACGATGATCCGCGTCATCTGCGGAAGCAGCCGCTCGATCTGTTCTTTTATTTTCTCCATAGCAAGCCTCTTTTTCCCATATATGGCTTTATTATATCCGACCACTCTACATGTTTCAACTGTATTTTTCTTTAAATACAAGAAAACGCGCCGGCTTGTGCCGACGCGTTTTGCGGGGGAGAAGAATTGGTTGTTGAAACCAATGTATATTACTCAGCAGCTATAGCTGCTGTCTTGATAATGAATTTTGTCACACCGGCTGTGTTGTCTGACTTTCCACCGAAGCTGTCATACTCGGTTGCTGCTTCCATTGCTGCCTGCAGTCTCTCAACAGAATCCTTCACATCGCCGTTGTATGCGCTGATCATCTTCTTGATTGCCTCATTGTTCAAAGTTACAAGGCTCTCATTCAAGGTACCTGCGCCATCTGCTACCTGTGATGCGCCATCTGCCAGTGTCACAGCACCATCCTTCAACTGTCCGGCACCACTTGCCAATGCATTTGCGCCACTTACCAACTGGCTGATACCATTCTTCAATGCTGGTATCGAGCCTGCCAGAGTTGATGTTCCCTGTGCCAGTGCATTTGCGCCGCTTACTAAGCTGTAACCATTTGCCTGTGTTGCTTCGATCTGGGAAGCAATCGTTGCCTTTGCTGTCTCAGCGCCCTGTACGGCTGCCTGACCGGCTGCCTGAGAAGCTGCCTGTGTGGCTGCTGACTTACATGCATCTACAACGGACTGACCGATGGCTGCCTTGCCGCCTTCTGCAAGAGATGTGGTTGTTTGCTGCGCCATCTGCTTGAATGCGCCCTGTACACTTGCAGCAACTCCTGCTTGCAGTTCTGCATTCTGAAGCGCACCATTATATGCCTGATTAAACGCCGTCTGATAATCCAGATTATATGCCTGCATCAATTTTGGAGCATTCTCCGTAGCATATTCCATCGCCTTGGATGAAAGTGCTGCATTATAAAATGCTGTATATGCGTCAGAATTAATGTATGCCTGCGCAATCTGATCCGTTGCATTACTCATACTTGTTGTGTAATTGTTTACTGCTGAATTATAAATATAATTGTATGTGTCCGTTCCTGCTGCGAACTGTGCTTCCACGCTTGCAGAAACCTGTGAAGCTGCCTGCTGTGCAACAGCTGCCTGCTCTTCTTCTGTCATCTTTGTGTTAACGGCTGTATCCAGTGTATTGACACCTGCTGCGATTGCCTGTGCACTCTGGTTGATTACGCTGACGCCATTTGAAAGATCTCCAGAGGAACTTGACAGGCTTTCCATACCTGCCTTCAGGCTTCCGGCACCGGATTTCAGATCACCCATCTTATCTGCCAATGTACCTGCGCCATCGGATACCTGTGTTGCTCCATCGGAAAGTTCGCCGGAGCCATCCGCCAGCTGGTCACCAGCACTGCTCAGGCTGTCTGTCAGCTTATCGAGGTCTGTCAGATCCACGCCGCCAGAGAAATTCATCTCAGAGCCATTGACAAGCAGTGTCACTGTCATATCCAGCGAGAAGTCTGTCACATCTGCACTCACCTCTACATATTCCGGAATCTCTGTATCCAGATCTGCGGCTGCATCCTTTACGCCATCATCCAGTCCAGGAATTGCATAACCGACAACGATATTGCTCTCGCCCTGTGCGAGGTATTTACCATTTGTAACCTGAATATTCTTGAAGTTGTCGCCAAGCACCATGCCGGATACTGCAACGAATGGTACGGAGATATCCTCGTCCTTGCCATTTACTTCCTTCGTTACTGTTTCGTTGCTTGTATAATCCAGACGAATCTTTACCTTACCACTCTTACCTGCCAGGTCTTCTGGAGAAATTTCATTTCCATCCAGATAATAAGTTGCCTTCACAGAGACCGGAAGCTCCTTATCCGTTGTTCCCTGATAGCTGATCTCATTTCCGGCAGCATCCCATGTGATCTTGTTGCCGTTCTGTGTAAATGTCTCGTCGCCCTTGACATTTACGATATCCTTCAGATCGGTTGTATCTTCAATCTTGTCGCTCTTGTCACGGTTCTTCAATGTCTCATTGACTAAGATGTTATCGACATCGCCATTTGCCTTAGCAAATACATAAACGGTCTCGTCCTTGTCGACATCCTTCTCTGTCATATTTACATTTTCAGCGAGCGTATCTGCCAGCTCATCCGTATTCATGACTGTCGTTGCGTCGGTATCGCTTGCCTTATCATCTCCGGCAAGGTATTCCTTGTCATACTTTGTCACATCTGTACTGCCTGTGATTCCGGCTACGCAGGAAGCCACTGCCAGTGAAACAGCTCCGGCAGAACCTGCGATATACTTTGTCGTTTTCTTCCATTCTTTCTTATTTAAACGCTTCATAACGTATTCTCCTTTCGAAATGCTTTCCAACCTGATTACTGTTCGATCTGTTTTTCTTTGTTTCGGAAGCCTGCGCTTGTATGAATGATGACCTTATCGAAGATCATAAACATCGTTGGCAGCAACAGAATAACAACTACCATACTGATTAACGCACCGCGTGCCATCAATGTACACAGAGAGCTGATCATATCAATGTTTGAATAAAGGCCAACACCGAATGTCGCTGCAAAGAAGCTCAACGCACTGACAACGATTGACTGTACAGAACCCTGCATTGCCTCGATCACTGCTTCCTTCTTCTCTGCGCCATGATATCTCGCACGTTTATATTTGTTCGTCATCAGGATCGCATAGTCAACGGTCGCACCAAGCTGTATCGTTCCGATTACGATTGACGCGATAAACGGAAGTGTCGTCTTGGTATACGTTGGAATACCCATGTTGATGAAAATCGCAAACTCAATGACGGATACCAATATAATTGGAAGCGTAATAGACTTGAATACGATTGCGATAATAATGAAGATCACGCCGATGGATACCGCACTAACCATCTTGAAATCCTCATCGGTAATATCAATCAGATCCTTTGTACAAGGTGCTTCACCGATCAGCATACCAGTCTCATCATATTCCTTTACAATCTTCTTTAATGTATCACACTGTGCATTGACCTCATCCGAAGCAACTGCATATTCGGACATGATCAACATCATCTTATAGTCGCCACTCTCAAATACATCTACGATATCACTTGGAAGCATAGACTTTGGAATCGTCGTTCCGATCACGCTGTCCAGACTCAGTACCGCATTGACACCGTCGACCTGTTCCATCTCTTTTGTCATCTTCACAACATCTTTGCTTGAAGTATCCTTATTTAAAAGTACCATGTGAGTTGCACCCATGTGATACTGTTCTTCCAGCTTGTCGTTCGCTGTGATACTCTCCAAGCTCTTCGGCAGTGTACCTGCCAGATCATAATATACGGTATTATGTGTATATCCATAAATGGCTGGGCCAATCAGGATAAAGAACAGGATAATAAATATGTAGAAATGATTTACTACCCATTTCGATATTCTGGAGAGATCCGGCAAAATAACCTTATGCTTTGTCTTCTCGATTGCCTTGTCGAAAATCAAAACCATAGATGGCAATACGGTTACACAACAGATAACTCCAAATACAACACCCTTTGCCATAACCACACCAAGATCCATACCAAGTGTGAAGCTCATGAAGCAAAGTGCGATAAATCCGGCTACGGTTGTGATGGAACTACCAACAACAGATGAAATCGTGTTGGAAATTGCATGTGCCATCGCACGGTTCTTATCACCCGGATATACCTGCTGCTTCTCTTCGTAGCTGTGCCACAGGAAGATCGAGTAATCCATCGTAACGCCTAACTGCAAAACCGCCGCCAGTGCCTGTGTCACGTAGGAGATTTCTCCCTTGATCACGTTCGTACCTAAGTTATAAACAATCGCCATACCTATACTCAACAGGAAGAAAACCGGGATGATAGCGGAATCCATCGCAAGCGCCAGAACGATCGTCGAAAGAATAACCGCGATCAATACATAGATCGGTGTTTCTTTGTTGGAGAGGTTCTTCGTATCTGTAACGACTGCAGACATACCTGAGAGGAAGCACTGCTTGTTCATAACCTTACGCAGGCTTTCGATCGCTTCCATTGTCTCATCTGCAGAAATGGAATTCGGATACAAGACAAACATGATTGTCGAATCTGCATCCTTATTTACAAATACATCCTTGATGCTGTCCGGAAGTAAATCGATCGGAACGGACAAGTCCATGAAGGAGTCATACCATAAAACATCCTTGACTCCCTCGACCTTGCACATTTCCTTACGCATAGCAGATATGTCTTTGTCTGACATACCTTCTACCACGCACACGGAAAATGCACCGGTACCAAATTCGTCCACCATGATCTCCTGACCTTTCATCGTCTCGATGTCGTCCGGAAGATAATTTAAAATGTCGTAGTTTACACGAGTGTGAAAATATCCAAATGCTGACGGAATCAAAAGCAGGACTGCTATCACCAGAATCAGTACTTTGTGTTTCACTACCCATTTACCAAAATGAATCACGAGTCATCCACCTTTCTTTCTTCTTTTTATTCTCTCATCTTCATTGCACCCCTATAATAAAAAAAGGATTGAATATATTGAATATTCAATCCAAGTTGTTTGTTTGTGTTTTCTATACATAAATCTAAATGTGTTTATTTTGCTATACATTCATAAATTTTATGTATAGACTATACTAACTCATTCAAGACATCCATCATCGAAGACTTTGTCAGATACTTGTAAACCTCTGACAGATCCTTCGGCGAGATCATATAATCACGTTTAATCCACGCAATCGCTACATAGCACATCGAGTTCGCGTAGTATTCTGCAATAATCTGACGATCAAGCCATGTGTATTTGTGGCTTTTGCCCTGTTTCTTCTGATCGATAATCTCTAACAGAAGCTTCGACACTTCGCTACGCGCAATACTCTCAAAAGAGTTCTGTCCATCGATACACACCGCCCGCTCATAAAAAGCGCGCTCATTCTGCATGCTTGAAAAAAGCAATGTCAAACCTTCCTGTATCATATCGTTTAACAGGAGCGGCTTGATTGGTTCGAGCAGATCATGCCGTACAATGTATTCAAGCAGTGCATATTTGTCTGCAAAATGATTGTAAAATGTCGGTCGGATCACACCTGCCTTGTCTGTGATATCCTTGATGGTGATCTTCTCCATCGGTGCCTTGCACAGAAGCTCCTTGAAACTTGCTGCAAGCAGATCGTCGGTATTTCCTTTTTTTCCTCTTTGCTGCATAACGTTCCTTCTTTCTTCACAGCTACATCAACGGGGCTACTAACCGGAGCAGGCTCTGTCCGAACAATTTCAGGCGGCTCGTCTCCCGGATCTTCTCCTTTGTCACTTCATCACACTTCGCCAGTGTGTCCATATAATCTTCCTTGATCTCATAGATTGAGCTGCAATTAAACATCCATACACCACACTCAAAATGCAGATACAGACTCCGGTAATCGAAGTTGATCGTACCGACCGTTGCCACCTTATCGTCCACAACGACAGTCTTCGCATGGATAAAGCCCGGCGTATACTGGAAGATCCGCACTCCTGCTTCGATCAACTGGTAGTAATATGACTGGGTTACCAGATACACCAGCTTCTTATCCGGGATACCCGGCGTAATGATGCGCACATCAATTCCGCTTTTTGCCGCAAGTGTCAACGCTGTCACCATCTCATTATCAATAATCAGATACGGTGTTGTGATATAGACATAATGCTTTGCCTTGTTGATCATGTTCAGATAGATATTCTCTCCGACAATCTCATTATCCACCGGCGTGTCGCCATACGGCTGAATGTATCCATCCGAGAAGAATGCCATATCCTGATATTTCTCTGGTGAATACGACGAATAATCATCTTTCTCGCCGGTCAGCATCAACCATGTCTGCAAGAACATCAGCGTCAGGTTCCAGACAGCCTCGCCCTTCAGCATGATACCGGTATCCTTCCAATGTCCAAACCGTGATTTCTTGTTGATATATTCATCCGCCAGATTGATACCGCCGGTAAATCCGACATAACCATCAATGACCGTAATCTTCCGGTGGTCACGGTTGTTCTGTCTCAAGTTAAAGACTGGACCAATCGGGTTAAACGCTGCAACCTTGATTCCCTTCTCCTTCATATCCTTGATGAATCGGGAAGGAATCCACATAGAGCATCCAAAATCATCATAGATCAGACGCACATCCACGCCCTCTTTTGCTTTCCGCTCCATGATTTCCAAGATCGTATCCCACATCTCGCCCTGCTTGATGATAAAATACTCCATAAATATAAAATGATTTGCATTGTTTAATTCTTCCACAAGCTTCGCAAAATTATCCTCGCCAAGCGGGAAATAACGCACAGCGGTATTCTTATACACCGGATAACCTGCAGTCTTGGAAATATACGTCGACTGCACACTCGCACTCTGACTCAGCTTCCGGATCTCCCGCTGCCGGCTCTTATCACTCGGCATATACTGAAATGTATCGAGATGATTCTTCTGCGCATCCCGGATAAACTTCATACGGGTTCGGTTACCAGCAATCGCGATATACAGCACACCGCCTAAGATCGGCGTTACCATCATAAGCAGAATCCACGTCAGCTTATACGCGGGGTTTTCTGGCTTATTGACGATATATAGCACAACCGTCGCCGAAATCAAAATCGCCAGCGTTTTCCAGTAAAACATGTAGTTCTTGGCAATTCCATATAGAAATACCCAGAAAAGGATCTGCAGGATCAGGGTAAATACAACAATCGCGATCTTCGTGATATAAATGGATTTAGATTTGTTCTGTCGTCCATATCGCGGTTTGTCATGTTCATGTTCATGTCCGCTACACGTCGTTTCCTGAACCGTTTCCTGTTCTGTTTTCTCTTCCATTGTCTTCTCTGTCTCCTGCAATCTGTCTTTTCCTTCTTTCTCTCTATGTTGACAGTACATGTCAACGAATCGTTACAATGGTTGTTTACATCACATTCTAACTACTCTGCACTCCAGCGTCCCGACGCGCCGCAAGGCAGAATCAATCCACTTTCCTTCACCGGAAGTCCAATCTCCTGTGATTCCACGCATCCGCCGAACTTCGCACAGACCTCGGTAGAAATCATATAAGTAAGCACCGCCGGAGCCAGTCCGGTTGTATATGAATTCACTAAAAAGAATAACGGATTATCCGACAAAAGCTGACTTGCCAGTGCGATAAATGGATGGATTTTCTCCTCCAGCTTCCAGATCTCACCCTTTGGTCCTCTGCCATAAGATGGCGGGTCCATGATGATGCCGTCATAATGATTGCCACGGCGGATCTCCCGCTCCACGAACTTCACACAATCATCAACCAGCCAGCGGATTGGTGCATCTTCAAGTCCGGATGCCACCGCATTTTCCTTGCCCCATGTCACCATACCCTTTGATGCATCGACATGTGTGACCTTAGCGCCCGCCTTCGCTGCTGCCAGTGTCGCACCGCCGGTATAGGCAAACAGATTCAGCACCTTGATCTCACGGTTTGCATTTCGTATCTTCTCACTAAACCAGTCCCAGTTCACCGCCTGCTCTGGGAAAAGTCCAGTATGTTTGAAAGTAAATGGTTTCAAATGAAAGGTCAGATCTTTGTAATTGATGCTCCACTGCTTCGGCAGATCGAAGAATTCCCATTCTCCACCGCCCTTGTTACTGCGGTGATAATGTCCATTCAGCTTTTTCCATGCCGGGTTCTTTCTTGGAAGATCCCACAACACCTGCGGGTCCGGGCGAAGCAAAATATAATCGCCCCATCGTTCCAGTTTTTCTCCCTTTGAACAATCTATAATCTCATATTCTTTCCACTGATCGGCTACCCACATATACTTTTAGTCCCTTTCGTCTATTTTCTTATACATTGCGTCCTAATTTTATACAAGCAATACTAACACACCCAACTTTCCAACGCAAGAATGAAAGTCCCGTTTTTGTCATGAAATACAGATAAAAAAAGACAGTTTGCACATTTTGTACATGCAAACTGTCGTAATTTTCTTACCAATCACGCTTCTCGATTGGAATATATTCTTTGTGATGACCAACGAATTTGTACGCTGGACGGATAATCTTGCCCTTATTTACCAACTCCTCGATCCGGTGTGCAGACCAGCCAGAGATACGGGAGATTGCAAAAATCGGTGTAAAGATCTCGATTGGCAGCTTCAACATTGTATACACAAATCCGCTGTAGAAATCGACATTCGCGCAAACCGTCTTGAATGTACGGCGATGCTCACTGATCAGCTTCGCTGCGATACGCTCAACTCTGTCATACAGTGCAAACTCATCCTGCAAGCCTTTCTCCTCGGAAAGCTTCTTCGCATACTTCTTCAGGATTACCGCTCTTGGATCGGACTCACTATAAACCGCGTGTCCCATACCATAGATCAGTCCAGAATGGTCGAAGCCCTTCTTGTCAAGGAGTCCCTGCAGATACTCGGAAATCTCATCCTCGTTCTCCCAATCCTTGACATGCATCTTCATATCATCGAACATCTGCTGTACCTTGATGTTTGCGCCACCATGCTTCGGTCCCTTCAGAGAGCCAAGGGAAGCAGCGACGGTCGAATACGTATCCGTTCCTGTCGATGTCAATACATGTGTCGTAAAGGTTGAGTTGTTACCACCACCATGCTCCGCATGGATAACCAGACAGACATCCAGAACCTTTGCTTCCAGTGCGGTGTATTTACCATCGGTACGAAGCAGACGCAGGATGTTCTCTGCGGTTGAAAGTTCTTTCTTCGGTCTGTGGATAACTAAGCTCTTATCAAGATAATAGTGTCTGTATGCCTGATAACCGTACGCCGCCATAACCGGAAACTGTGCGATCAGCTGCAGACACTGCATCAGTACATTTTTGATATCCAGATTGTTCGGATCTGGATCGTAAGTATATAAGGTCAGAACACACTTCTGCAGGACATTCATCATGTCACGGCTCGGTGCCTTCATGATAACGTCACGGTTGAAGCTCTCTGGCAGCTGGCGAAGCTCACCAAGCACCTCCTTGAAACAGTCAAGCTGTTCCTGACTTGGCAGATCACCAAACAAAAGCAGATATGTCGTCTCTTCAAAACCATACTGGCTGTTGCGGAAGCCCTGTACGAGCTGCTGTACTTCATATCCTTGGAAATAAAGCTCTCCAGGAATTGGCACACGGTGTCCATCCACAACGCTAAATCCCATAACGTCGGACACTTCTGTAAGTCCGGTCAGTACGCCTCGTCCGTTGGAGTCTCGAAGTCCCCGCTTTACGTTGTACTCTTCGTAGAGATTTAAGTCAATCTTTCCGAAGTCATTACAAAAACGTACATATTCATCTAGTATCTGGTCAAATTTCAAATCTGACATAAACTCAACTCCTATCTTATTCGATCTCTTTGCTCATAGTAAAAGTGTAGTCTGTTATCTTTCCTGTATCCGGATCCGCATAAGCACTTATGCTGATATAATGATCGCCCTCATAGTAATATACATAGTAGGAAATGAAATATGTATATTCGTCCTTAGAGAAATCATCGCCCAGATCGCCATACACCGACTCAATCTTACTTCCATCATCGCCCATCGAAATACCGCCTGGGAACGTGATGTTACTTGTATAATAATCCGCTTCTACTCCGATTTCAGAGATATATCCATACTTTGGCAGAATGGCATTGCCGGTGAAGTTCTCCAGCTTGATGCTGAGCTTCTCGCCGTTTTTCTCCATGTAAGTGCTCTCGTAGTTCTTACCACCGATATAGTCGGAAACGGAAGTATCCAGTGTCCATCCGTCTTTCTCCAGTTCCGTAAATGGAACCGGAAGTACATAATTTTTGTCTCCAATTGTAATAATACCATCAAATCGGTCAGCACTTGCACCACCCGGTGCCACATACTGATCGTTGATTGCCGGTGCATCCATACTCAGATCTGCAACCGAAGTTGCGCCCTCTGGCATTTTGGAATTGATCAACCGGATGGAGATCAGATTTTTCTCCGGTGTCACATCAAAATCCATACCATCTTTCTCGTCATCTCCTGCATAATCAATGGATACATAAGTTCCGCTTCCATCAGAATACTCATTTTCACTCCGGTATTCCGGTGCACCATATGCAGTCTTGATATCACTCTCTGTCGATTCAAACAGCTTGATTCCATTTGCTAACTCGATTGTAAAGTCATCTTTATATTTTCCGGATTTGGAGCTAAATGAGAATCCAACAACATAACAGTCATTGATCTCCGCCTCATTGACACCCGGATTGGCTACGATCACCGTCAGCTGTGCACGATCCGTATAACTTGTGATATAATCCCAGTCACCCGATGCCACCTTCACAGTCGCGCTGTCTGTCTGCCAGCCCTTTGATTTCCACTCTGAATATGGAAGTGGAAACTGGTAGATCGTACCATCGATGTTCGCAGTATAATCTCTCCATGAATCAGACAGTTCCGTCGGCCATACATAGTCGCCTACACCACTTACATCTGTCTCCGTCGTCGCTTCCGTTGTGTTCTCTGTCGTCGCATCTGTCGCACTGGCTGCTTCTGTTGTCTCAGCCGGCTGTTCTGTCGTCGTTGCATCGTTATCTTTTTTCTTTCCTCCGCCTAGGATCAGAACCAACCCTACAATCAGTGCCACAACTGCTGCCGCAATCCCTGCGATCAACCCAATCTTCTTTTTATTTTTTCCAGATGCGGTATCGTTCTGTCCCGGTGCCAGATGCATCGACTGCATCGATGCAGACATCGAACTATTTCCGTTTCCAGATGCGGTATATGGATTTGCCTGCGGCATTGCATTGCCCGCTGTAACCGGTCCACTTCCATACAGATCTGTGAGCAACTGTCCAATATCCTGATAACGTTCCGGTGCCTTTACCGCAAGTCCTTTTCGAAGCACTGTCTCTGTCCGCTCGGATACGGAGATGCCTTTCTTCGAAGGATCTACATAAGTGTCCTCCTCCATACGTTCCACGCCGTTTGGTGGAACCTCACCGGTGAGCATCTTATACATCGTCGCACAGAGACTGTAGATATCCGTCCAAGGTCCCTGTTTTCCCTTCGCATAATACTGCTCTGGTGGTGCGTAACCATGCTTTAAAATCACAGTATAGGTCTTGTCAGTCTCTGCGGACTGTCCGCGTACCGAACCAAAATCAATCAGCTTGATCTTGCCTTCGTTATCAACCATGATATTATCCGGGCTGATATCCCGGTGTACCAATCCATTTTTATGTACTTCATACAGAGATTCAAATACCGGTTTCATCAAAGCAAGTACGGTCGCTTCATCCAGCTTTCCGCCCATGCCCTTAAGATAATGCTTCAGATCCACACCATTGATATATTCCATAACGATATATCCGGTGCCATTTTCATAGAAGAAATCCTTCACGGATACGATACCCTGTAACTGATAGAACTTCGAGAGATTCCGTGCCTCTTCTACATATCGTTTTAAACCCTTGTCATATATTTCTTTCTTACTATCCAGTGTTGATACGATCGTTGTCGTCATCGCATCTCTCTGTGCAAAGCTTTCCGGATAATACTCCTTGATCGCGATATACGTCTGCAGATTCAAATCCCAGCCAATGTATGTAATCCCAAAACCGCCCATGCCAATCACACGGCCGATCATATATTTCCCCTGTAAAACTGTAAACGGACGCAAGCAGTTTGGCTTTTCTTCATAGCCACTCACATCGAACCCGCAATATGGACAGACATCTTCTCCCTGTCCAAGGGCTTGCATACAATTCGGGCACTTATCATATCTATTCTGCATCGTATCCCTCTCCCTAATCTCTGTTAATCTGTGTCATTTTTTACACATATGTTAGAATTATACCAAAAATACTACTTTCCTACAAGTTTTTTCAGATTTCTATGATGTATTTTTCAAACGCATTGACAACTTTTGTATTCTTATATTCTGAAATCCGTTTGAAATCTCTTCCATAATTGATATGCACGTGTCCATGTGCAAACAACAGTGGCTCATACTCATCCAAAATCTGATAAAACGCCTGAAAGCCAGTGTGTGGCAGATCCGTGCTGTCATTCAGTTCAAATGCCGGTGAATGCGTGATCAGAATATCCAGACCACCAGCCTTCTTGATCTTCCTTCGCAACTTGCGCACACGTTTCTTCATTTCATCCTCGGTGAACTGATACATCCCGAAATTATAGCACATACTTCCACCAAGTCCCGCGATCCGAACACCCTCATGCACATATACATCATCATCGATACAGATGCAGCCATCCGGTGGCGTCTCGTCATAGCAGGCATCATGATTGCCATGCACATACAGAATTGGCACCTTCGCAAATGTCGCCATGAAAGACAGGAACTGCGGAGCCAGATCGCCACAGGAAATAATCAGATCGATCCCCTCTAATTTACTTTTCTCAAAATAATCCCAATAATACTTGGACTCTTCGTCTGCAAGTAACAAAATCTTCATTTATCTTAGTCCTCGTCCTTTACCTCTTTTTGTTCGGCATCTGCTTTCGCCTCATCCTTGACACCCTTCTGCTCGACAATGGATTTCGCCTCATCCTTCATATCCTCGACATCTGGAATCTCGCCCTCTACGTTATCCACCAGCCAGTTCATCAACATGATCTCCTCCGGTGTCATGATCTCCTCGTCCTCGTTCTTGATCGTATGATCCTGCGCCCGGAGCACACCATAGAACGGATGGAAGCTGTTCTCACGGATCAGTTTGCCGATAATTCCGACTAACTGTTTCGTGCCTTCAGGCACCTTGTTCGAACAAATGATATCAACGACCTCTGCAGAAAGGCCCCACCAATAATTGATTGCCTTTGTCTTCACAGCATCATCCTGCTTGATTGCACCATTTACCACACTCTCAATCAGTTTCGCATAAAATTCGCCCCACTGATATAGCGGGAATGCGAGGTTGATTGTTTCATCCCCTTCGATATGATATAAGCCATACCGGCGGTTATGTGAATTCGGCTTGATCATAACCTGATCGGAAATGTATTCGATTCCATTTTCCTCGAATTCACGAAGTACATTCTCCCGCGTATTTCCCTTCACGGTCGTCCATTCGAGATAGACCTTCGCATATGGATTCACCATGCGCGCACCAAGCGCAAATGCATTGATGTTCGCAGTCATACCGACGATCGGATAGTCCGCCACATAGCCGATCTTTCCATTCTTTGACAATGCACCCGCGATCATGCCCGCGAGGAATTTCACTTCATAAAGTCTCGCGTAATAGGTGCTGATAACCTTATGAGACGTGTTCAGTGAGCAGTTCATAATCGTGGCTTCCGGATGATTGACCGCCACCTTCACGCTCGCACTGATGAGCTGTGGTGTCGTTGTGAAAATGATTGACACGCCCATCGCGATCAGGTCCTCCATCGCCGATATCGCCTCTTCCTCGGATGCGATATTGTGCACCTTCAGTGTTTTGATCGTATCCGGATAATGCTCATCCAAATATAATCGTCCAAGCTCGTGTCCATACAGCCATTCGGATTCCTGTGGATCCTTGTTGAAAACGAACGCTACCATCACCTTCTTCGGTGTCGAGCTTCGGAAATAATCCATCAGCTTCTTACGTCCGAGCTTCGTCGGCTCCATATGCAGTTCCACTTCCCTGCCTTTGGACTCAATCAGGAACTCATCCCACAGGAGCTTGATCTTCTCCTTCATCTCCGCTTCGGTCATATTCTTTACAGCTTCGTATCCGTAGATGTCAATAAAGATCAGCAATGTGTCGCTGTTGGTCAGCGGCAGCTTATCGCCGCCAAGTGCCTTGAATGACACACAGAACCGATGGTTCGCAGAGCCAAAATCAAGCTTCTGCTCATCTGTCCATTCCGCATCAGGATCTGGACTCGTCAGCTCCAACAGACGGCGGAAACATCCTTCCTGTGAAAACCAGATATAGTTGATCTCTGTCAGCTTGTAAAAATCCATGAATTCATAATAGATCTTCACCTGCAGATCATCCGTTTTCTTCGGAATCTTCCGTGTCACCTGTGCCGGGATTGTAACCGCATCAAAATATTTCATCACGGATACACGCTTATTTCCCTCTACGACATAGAATTTATTCATATATTCGTAAACCTTGATCGGATCACGAATTCCCTCTTCGATCTGGCTGTCACACAGTGCCGACCATTTGGCACCAAATTCTGTCTTATAATCAAGCAGTGGCATGAAGTTGTTCGCAAATGCGTATGTTCTTCCGACATTGCTCGTTCCAACGATACGGTCAAGTGGAATCTGAACGATACCCAGTGACATCTCGCCCACGATATCCACGCCCTCTAATATTTCATCCAAAACCGGAAGGTATTCATTCTCGCCCTTGGAAACCGCATTTTTAAATGCTTTCAGTCCTAATTTCTGTGCTTTTTCGTATTCTACATATGACATAATCGATTCACCTCGTCTCTCATATTACAACGTAATTGTTTTCGTCTCTTAAGTCTTTGTTTGCATACTTGGTTATTATTATATGCGGTTTCTGCATATTATACAAGAGATTTTCCCCTGACAGCGGGGATATTCGACACGGACGCTTTCTGTGGGGTGATGGTTCTGTTCCGGGACCGCTTCCGCTTAGTTGCTCCGAGTAGCGGTACTAAATTCGCGCACGCGCTCATTAAGTACCGACTGTCGCAAATGTCCCTGCACAGAATCCATCATCCCACACAGAAAGCTGTGCATGATCCGCGAAAAGCCCCGCTGTCCTCGCCACGCCCGAAGCCAATTGGGGCTTTGTGGCTGATTTCCCAGCTTTTCGCCCAATTCACTTGCTTCTCTATAGCAAAAACGCCCGGTTACAAACCGGGCGTTTCCAAACATATATTAGTAATTATAGCAATTCAACTCTTTCACTTCTTGTTTACCCGTGTCCGTATAGTTCAGCTCCAGAGCTGCCTGTGCATCATCACAGCTTACACCATTCATGATCTGGAGTATTAACAAAGCGGCTATATCCTGTGACAACAGTACCCTCTCTTGTAAATCCTTCTCCTGCCCCGACACAACCAGTCTTGTAAAATCCTTGCTATACGCCACAGACAGATCCGCGGTTCCCATAAGATTGACAGAGGGATTCATGTTTAAAACATCAACCATACTTTTCTTTGCATTTTCCAACTGTGCATCCGCATATTAAACTTCAATCCTGCTCTCCGAATTGATTCTTGCACTTTCGCACTTGCCATTTTCTTCCCACATGCACCTACCATAAGAGCAGTTCAACCATAAGAATCAGAAACACCATCTTTCTCTTTTTCATTGTATTATAGAATTTCTTCAATTTGCACCCCTCTTATAATCGCTCATTTAAACTTATTTCAATCCCATTCTATTGTTCTGATTCCATTCTAATTTAACACCAGCGATTCCATATCACTTACAAACCCATCCATGTCTCCGGTACTATTTTCTGACCTGTAAGAAATTCCATAGCACGTATCATCTGACATTTTTATAATAATCGAACAGCCTGCTTGTATTCCCGTGATATCTGAGTCCTCATCTACGTTCTCTGCTTCCCAACTACAGATATTTCGATTATTCATGCTATTGATGATTGCGTCCTTCGTCGCGTCGTCCGCAGCTCCCACAATATCGTCGGCAGATAGGTTTTCGATGTTTCCATTTGTAGTGAATACTTTACCAAGCTTCAAATCAATCACGGTTGTCTGGCATGTTTCTCCTTCTACATGTTCCACAATGACCGTCTCTACCTGATCCTGATATTCTGGCAGGAATTTGTTCGTCGTAATCTTCAGTGCAGCATAATCGGGAATTTCTGTTCTATCTTGTAACTCCTTATAATCATTAAGCAGAAATCTCGGATCTCCCTCGCCGATATTCTCGTAGGTCAATCCGTAATAGCTGACAAATGCGTCGAAATCAACGCCATCAAATTCCGATTCGTCGATGTTGAATTCCTCACATACATATTCCAGTGTTAGCTTCTCATCCTTCGCCTGCGCTTGTCCATGTTCTGTCGTAACATTATCCTGATCTTTCTGACTGCCTTCTGTTGTGATATTTCCCTGTTCCTTTTGATTATCCTGCTTGTCTGACACGCACCCTGCGAGGGAAAGCATCAGGGCTGCCACTATCACATAATAATATTTTCTTCTCATATCTTGCTCCTATCTGAAATCCCGCTTTATTCTAAATTCTAAGCATCCCCATACGTTCTACCATTCCTTGCACCCTTAGAATGACTGTTTCTAGTTTAATTTAAAATATCTTCGTAATATCCTGATGCCGATTCATCACCCGGTAAATCTCTACATACTCATCTCTAATCTTATACAACACTACATAATTCCCGCAAATCACATACTTATAATCCGTCCGGAAGCTGACTCTCTTGGCAAGATCCGCCCCCATATATGGAAATTGCTGTATATTCTCAAATCGGGCATATATCTCCTGAATGGTTTTTACTGCCATTTCTTCATTGTCTTCGGCAATATACTCTTTAATATTCTTTAAGTCCTCTGCCACAATAGGGTTAATCCGTAATTTCATCATAAGCTATACCCCTACAGATTTCTTAAGTTCATCCAAGCTCATCCAGGCACTTTCATCCTTAACTCTTTCTTCTGCCTCCTGCAACTTCATAAGCAGTTTCTTTTCCGCCTTTTCACGTTCATAATCTTCCATATCCATAACCACAAACCTGCCTCTGCCGTTTTTGGTCAAAAACACAGGTTCTCCAACTTGGCAATTTTTTAACACTTCATTATAATTTCTTAAATCTGACACAGGTAATATATTCGGCATAAAATCAACTTCCTTTCTTAAATATAGTTTCTTTATTTATATATTATACAAAACCGAGCTGTAAAATTCAACGTAGAATTTTACAGCTCAAATAGTGCAAATTTTCTTATATTCATGAATATTCTGACAATCACATGTCTTATACATACAAAAAGAAAAGTCCTATCTTTTCCCGTATGTTGCGGATATGACTCATCACAATGTTGTAATCCCCGGAATAGGGCTCTTTCCATACAATATCATAAATCTGTTCTTTACTGAACACTTTTCCTAGATTTTGAGCCAGTAAATATAAAATTTCAAATTCTGTAAAAGTCAACTTTATCTGTCTGTTATTCCGAGTTACTTCTCTTTTATCTGGAGAAATTGACATATCATCAAAGTATAATTCTGATAACAGCTTTGTTTCCTCTATTTTATAAGTTCTCCTTCCAACCTCCAAAGCTGATAACACAGAATTTATCATTTCATCTTCATCATCGCAAAAAGATAATAATAATATCTTTCCTATGCTACCACCTCCTAAAGTTTACTCAATCATAACTATCGACTTTACAATATCAGTTCTTGCAATAGAGCGCAGAGGGATAGCAGTTGCAATCAAACAAGCAATGACGGAAACCGCAGTTGCTTCCAAAATGGGAATAATTGGTACTGTTCCAAATTGCAGAGTATTATTAACCGCTGCTTCAATAAAGGCAGCGCAGATATAACCTAACAAACCTCCAAAGACGGATGCAATCAGTCCGTAATATGCGCCCTCCCACAAAAAGGTCTTGTAAAGACTTCTCTTGCTCATACCAATGGCGCGCTGCATACCGATTTCAGAAATGCGGGTGTGAATGTTAGTATAAACCGTATTGATGATATTCAACACACCGATAAATCCAATGAACAAAATCAATCCCCAACAAAGCATATTGATCTGTGCAAAACTTTCTGCAAGTTCTGCGTCCGATTGCAGATAGGATAGCCAATGGCTGCCTGTGTTCCGGCTACACCATTCGTCTAACCATGTTTCAAACTGTTCTGTATCTGCGTCCCCGGTCAAGGTAGGATATACTTCTGCATATTGCTCCTGTCCCGTGATAGCAGTATAAGCAGCGTCACATACGATAATCTGTACGCCGTTTACAAAGCCCTCGTTGTTGATCGTAACCGGCTCATCTACAATTCCGGCGACACGCAAGGTCTGTTTGCCGACTTGTATTTCGTCATTTACAGACAATTCCGTATTCTCTATTTCCTGTCCTGCGACAGAGAAAGGAATAGGATTTTTCACAAGGCAAGCTGTTCCATTCAGCAAATCCATTTTATCATTCTCGCTCAATGTGGAAATGGCAGAGGTCAAGCGTTCATCATCAAATGCGGCGATATGCAGGGCTTCCCAAGTCTGCAGGGGAATATCCGTATCTACGGGCATTGTCCCGCTTTCGTCAAACTGATAAACGGTCAACATTGTTGTGGAAAGGCTGTCTACCATTTTATTCTCGCGCAACTCATTTACAGAAGCAGCGGCAATACCCATTGTTTCATTCGTAACGGAATAATCGCCCAAGTGACTATCTTTTAGCGCCGCACTTGCGTCCAAAAGTCCGCTGAATGATTGCAGGGTAACAAATACCGTAATACTCATTACCATAGACAAAATTGTAATAGCGGTGCGTCCCCGATTTCTTTTTAAGTTCAGACGGGCGTAAAATGCTTCAAAATTTCTTGTTTTTTTTGCTTTGCGGTGGCGGCGTTTCACTTTTGCAGACTTCCCTGACATAGCCACCGTTGGAGAAACGCAGGAAGCGTAGCGGGCTGCGGGAAATAATGCAATACCCGCAAAAATCAGCGTGATACCTACGCTTGCTACCAAAGGCAGGATTTTACTGCTACTATTTGCTTGAATGGTTGCGGTCAATTCCTGTGTCGTGCTTACCATAAACAAATCGGGGTTTAGGAAGCTCATGGCTGCGGTTAATATGCCCTGTGAAGATAGAAGTCCCAAAATAACACCCACCGGAATACCAATGCCACAGAGTAAAAGGAGTTGCATCGTCACCAATCTATAAAGCTGTTTCTTCTCGCCGCCAATGGCACGGAGCGTTCCATATTCCCTGACACGCTTTGATACTGCGATTTTCAGAATGTTATAAATGACAAGCCCTGCCGCAAGCAGAACAAGGACACCTACCATAACGCAAGCAACCGTCATAAAGGAAAATCCTGTACTTTCGGTATCTGTTGTTCCTGCTTTTTCGTAAGCAATACCAAGCGTTTCTAACAAGATACTGTTGTACTGTATATTTGCTTCGTCAATAGACAGTCCTTCCTGAAGCTCATTTACAATGGATTGAAATTGCTCCGTACTTTTCGTTTTGAAGTCCGTAGAATAAAGCAAATATCTTTCGGGCAGTAAGGCGTTCGCTGTCCCCTCGCCAACAACGCCCTCAACAATGCCGCTGCTGTAACCAAGATAGCTGTTTTCCAAGATACCGCAAAGCGTAAAATCGGCAGTGTACTCATACGCAGCTGACCTGTCATTTCTCAAAGAAACTTCAAGGGGAATACTGATTGTATCGCCAACTTTACCGTCAAACTCCAAATATTGCAGCGCATTTTCCGGCAAAGCAATCTCATTTTCTCTTTCCGGCAAATGTCCTTCTTTTACCGTGCTGATCAACGGATAATCGTTCAATGCTTCCCCACAATACTCACGGAGATAGAGCGTTAACCCGCTGTTTTTCAAATCCGTATATCCAACATTGATAAGGCTGCCCACGTTGGTAAGCCTGCTATCTTCTGAAAGCGTCTGTGCCTGTTTCTGTGATAATTGATGAAAGGTCACATAGCGATCACCGTTCAGGCTTGCCGCCTGGCTTACACGCATAGACTGCAAAATACCGATAGACTGGCCAACTACCGTAGTCATAACAGTAGATAAAATGACGGCAATCAAAATCAGTATGGAAGTGACTCTTTGAGCTTTCAGCTCTTTCCATGCAAGGGATAAATAGGATCTCATTTTACAGCCACCTCCGTAAGTTCTCCGTCTATAATAGAAAACTGACGGTCTGCCATTTTTGCAATATGGCTATCATGCGTGATAATAACAAGCGTTTTTCCTAACTTTTCCCGAATATCGCAAAGCATTTTCATTACCTCGCCACCGCTTTTGCTGTCAAGGTTTCCAGTTGGTTCGTCTGCAAAAATAATATCGGGCTGTGCAATCAAAGCACGGGCAATCGCCACACGCTGTCGCTGACCGCCGGATAATTCATGCGGCAGATGTGATAAGCGTTCTTCCAAGCCCAAAAGTTCCGTAAGCTGCTTCAAATATTTTTCATCGGGCTGCTTTTTATCCAACAGCAGGGGCATGATAATGTTTTCCCTTGCTGTGAGAACGGGCAAAAGGTTGAATTGCTGAAAGATAAATCCTATCTTCTGACGGCGAAATGCGGAAAGCTGTTTATCACTGCCGTTGTGAATATCGGTATCGCCATAATAGACAGATCCGGAAGTCGGTTTATCCAATCCGCTAACGATATGAAGCAGCGTACTCTTTCCGCTACCGGACGGTCCGATAATAGAAATGAAGTCGCCCGAATGAATCGTCATGCTGGCGTGGTTGAGCGCGGTTACTTGACTTTCACCCGCACCGTAGATTTTTGAAATATCCTGTACTTGAATATTCATAAAAAACTCTCCTTATCTCGTGACAAATCACGTGTGATAGGGAGAGTATATCGGGCAAATCTCAAAAATCCCTCAAAGTTTCAAAAATTAAAAAATGCTGTTGTCTTTGCTCCGTGTTCCATATTTTCAATTGTTAAGCTACCGTCATGCTTTTCACATAGCAACTTGCAGATATAAAGCCCCATTCCAAAATGTTCACTATCGGATAATTCATTGCGAGAAAACGGTGAAATGCCTTTTCTTAATATGGCGGCAGGAAAACCGTTGCCATCGTCACAAACGATTAAAATCATTTGCTTTTCCTGATAGACTATTTTAACGGTAACTTTATTTTCTGCATATCGCAACGCGTTACTGATAAGATTCTCCGCTGTGTTATAAACAAACTGCTTATCAATATACACTTGCACCGCTGTCCCGGAGTGGGTTATATCAATTTCTTTGCCTGACGCTTCAGCAAGTATGGTAAGGCTGCTTTGTAATTCCGATTGAATATTCTCTTTTTCATAGATATGCCGTTTGCACTCTAATTCCTCTAATTTCTGTGCGCTTGTCATAATCTCAACATAATGCTCAATTCGCCCTGCATATTGACAGATCATTTCGATAGGCTCCTTACCATTATCCACATTAAGATTTCCTTTCTCTATACCCTTTTGGAGTAACTTTGCAGAGCCTTTCAATACAGTAACAGGATTTCGCAAATCGTGAGAAAAAGCAGCATTTAGCCGTTTGCGTTCCTCCGCTTGCCGCCATAGCTCCCGATTATTTGAAAGTAAGGTTTTACGCATGCTTTCAAATGCCAAGCAGAGTTCGCCTAATTCGTCTGACGCATAGCCTGTTATTTCAAAATCCAAATCCTGCTTTTGTATGCGTTCTGCACTATCCAGCAGAATAGCAATAGGGCGTTTCAGCTTTAAACGATAAAAGATTATATCAGCACAAATAAGTGCCACAATTACAAAAACAACAGGCATGACTATCTGTAATGAGGAAAGAATACTGTACCCTGGCTCAACTTTGTAAGTATAGTAATAAGTTGTCTGCGTTCCACCCTCGCCCGTGATTACTATCGCAGAATTATCCGGAACAATAGCTTCCGAGTTATCAAGGCTGCTTTCTTCGACAGGAACAGTAACATATAAATCGAAGTGGTCTATCAGAGCATTACATAAACTGCTGAACAGAACGCTTAATACGATAGCTGCAATTAGGGAAGTTGTGATAATGGCAAAAAAGGATTTTTTCAAACTCAAATTTTTTATCCAATCCATTTATAGCCCACCCCCCAAACAGTTTCTATATAATTGTGAAGTGATAGATCAGAAAACTTTGCCCGTATCTTTCGTATATGCTCCATGATTGTGTCGCTGTTACCGTCGCCCTCTAATCCCCAAACTGTATCATAAATTCGTTCGCGGTTAAAGACTTGTCCGGCATTGATAGAGAGCAGTTCCACAATATCAAATTCTTTTTTTGACAAAGAAACGAGTGTCCCGCTTATAGAAATTTCCCGTTTCGCATAGTCGATAACCATATCATTAAAAAATCGCAAGGTAGACTGTTCCTGCTTCCTGTTCTCACGGCGCAGATGTGCCGCCACTCTTGCTCCCAGTTCGTCGAGATCAAAAGGCTTTACAATATAATCATCAGCCCCCACAGAAAATCCTTTGATTTTATCCACTGTTTCAATGCGGGCAGTTAAAAAGAGAATAGGGCAAGTGATATACTCGCGAATACTCTGACAAACCGTAAGCCCGTCCATATCCGGCATATTTATATCAAGCAGAACAATATCCGGCAAACAGGACATTTTCTTTAAGGCTTCCTGTCCACTGTAAGCTGCGATTACTTGATAGCCCGACATTTCAAAGTATTTTTTCATAATGGTAACAACGCCTTTTTCATCATCAACCACCATTATTTTTTCATTCATGTTTACCGCCTCCTTTCGCAAGTGCATATTATCTCATGCAAATCTCAAAAATCTCTCAACTTCTTCAATGTTTGCTGCATTTCTTTATAAGCCGACACCTTTTCATTTATCTATATACATTTTAACTTACTACATTCTAAAAGTAATCAATACATTTAATAAATTTGCTCATTATGTATCAACGGCTGCTTCTTCAACACCTGATCCATAATCGTCTTCACTTCTGCCATATCCTCTTCATAAACATTCCCAGTGCTGTTAATTCTCTTAGCAATCTGATTCAGATTCCCACTGATTTTTCCAAGTGTTTCGTTGTATTGTCGTAGATAAGAATAATCCACATCATAAACAAATCCAAAGAGTATCAATGTCCGAATATAATCCGCTACACTCTTTCGCTTGGACAGTTCCACCTTTCTGTCCAGGATATATTTTTCATTATCACTCAAATAAATTCTCAGTTCATTTTTCCTCGTCCTATTGACTCTATCCTTTGCCATATCGCTCCATCCTTTCAAATGATTTTAAGGGTTAGGGAATTCTCCCTAAATGATAAATTTGAGCATTTCTTCTGTAAAAGAAATGGCTCATTTTATCGCCTGTGAGGGAACACAGGCAGTGCTTGCTAAGTTAGTTTTTATCCTTTTCCTGGTCTATTGCCTTTTGCCCTCTCTGAGTCAGTTCAGCTAATCGCATCTGCACCATTTCCCGTAAGTTAGGCAATGCGCTGTCTATGTTCATTTCTGTTCTTTTCCGCCTTTGAATGGCTTCTTTTATTTAACGTCACACTTATGTTCAGCCTAAATCATCTTGAAAAGCAAAGGATGAAATGCTTCCAAAAGCATTCAAAATCAGTAAAAACGAGTGTATACCACCTGTATATCACTTGTGTACCGCGTGTATATAACGACCTCAAAATAACGTAAATTTTCTTATATTCATGAATATTCTGACAATTCACATTTCTTATACATAAAGAAAAGTCCCATAAACACTAGGTTTACAGGACTTAACCTTATCTTTTATTCTCTTAGAAATTCGCGATTAGCAAACACCCTGAGCTAACATAGCGTCTTCTGAGGTGTCCGCAGATTTACTGGGGTTTTGAGGTCGGTTGTATATCACGTGTATAGAGTGATTGCCGGAGAATTTCGATTAACAGCTATTTTACACCATTATTCTTTCAGAAGTCTTTGCGCCCAATTGTTGATACTGCCACGCAACTATTCTTCCTGCAACATAATATCTTTCATATTAAAAATTTTCACATTTTTTCCTGCTTTTGAATACCTATAACGCAAAAACCATTCAAATGATTGTTCATGAGTTGATATGAATATCTGTCTATCACCAAATCCATAACGAAGAATATCTACTAGCCCTACCATATTTACATCATCAATCGTTTGCACTGGATCATCTATGAGTAAAATTGAACATGCTTTATGAGCACCATACGCTTGGTTCATACAAAGCAAAAAAGATAGCGCTACTGCCGATAGCTGTCCTGAACTCATACTATATAAAATATCTTGATTATCTTGAGGTGAATTAACAAACTGAATATCTTCAACATCTTCACTTGTATGAATGTAAATACTCTTACCATTAAATTTCTGTTGAAGAATCTTGGCCGTATATATATGCAATAAAGGTTCTATATCACTAATAATCTTCTTTTTATATTCTTGTATTCCCTCTTTTAATGCAGATTGATATCCTTGCAATTCTATAATAAGTTCATGTAATTTATCAATTCTCTTTTGAATATGCTCTAGTTCCCCTTTCTTTTTTGATAACTCAGCTACGTAAAAATTATAATTCAAAGTTTCAATATACTTCTTTTTATTTCTTAGCTTTTCTACATCAACTGCAATAAACCGCTGTTCCTCTTTACTGTAAAACCTCTCATAATACTCTATAAATTTTCTACTTTCTAGTTGAATTTCAACTTCTTTAGGAATATATTTTAATGCTTCTTTTACTTTTGTGAGTAAATTATTATATCCCTCTACAATTGACTCATTATCTTTTCTATTCAAGCCAACTCCTATTTTCTCTAAAATACGCTCCACTTCCAAAATTTGGGATCCGTATTTTTTTGCATCTTGCAAACTTTGATACATTTCTTCTGTAACCACATCCGCTAATATTTCTTGAATTGTTTTTTCAACTTTCTTCAAATAATTATTGTATATTTGATTTCTTATATCTTGAATGATTATAACAGAATCATCGGATATATCACTTAATAATTCGGTCTCTTCCTTTATCTTACTATCTAGTTCATCTCTATCAGAATATGGTGCACCACAAAGTGGACATTGTTTATCACTAATACCTCCCGCTTCCATTGCCGCATTGGCATTCTTTACTAAGTTTTCTCTAGACTGTCCCAAAGCAGTCATAGCATTTTGAAGAATTCCCTGGGCTTTTCTCAAATTACTTATGACACCCAACTGTTGTTTAATTATCGTAATACTATCATCCTCTAACAACTTTTCTTCTTGGATAAATAACCAATTTAAATCTTCATATTGTTTTTCCTGAATGTTTTTTAGGATTAATTGGGTTTTTTTCTCTCTTTGGTACTTTTCTTCTAAAACTTCTACTTGTTTTACTAAACCTATAAATCTATATGAATATTCTAACGGATATTGTGTATAAGAGATATTCTTATCACCATTAAAATCTTTTATTAGATTTTGATAAGGTATGTTAAAAAGAAAATTTGCACACTCAGTCTTATGTTCTGCAAAATATATAAGATTGTCTAACTCTTTTTTTGCATTTGTATATGTAATATCATCAAACTTAACACTTTCTTTATCCCAAAATATATCTTTATCAGTAAAAAGTCGCTGGTAAACTACATTGGATTCTTTATTACACTTTTGAATTGCTGCATTTAATCCCTCTATTTCTCCAGCTTTTTCTTCTCTTTCATTTTCCAATTTTTTTAAATAACAGGTTTTCTTTTTTTTATTACTCAAAATATCTAGCTGTTCATAGACACTTTCCTGTTTCTTTTTCCATATATCTGGAACATCAAATAAAAACGATAGAGCTTCAACTTTCGATTTTTTCGTTGTTTTAAGAAATTGAAGATGTTCATCTTGCGAAAGGAAACAACACTTATCAAAAATCTCTTTTATATCATCAAACTGTAATCTTTTTAAAAACTCCTCTTGATTTTGAATTCCTTTGCCATCACATACTATCGTTCTTGTAAAACAATCGAAAATATTATGTGGGTTATTTTCCTTAGAACCACCTTTTTTCTTTTCTATCGGATTATAAGAATAGCATATTTCTATTTTTTGCCCCTTATCTTCAAGCCCAAGTTTTACAAACGCTTTTTTTGTTTCATCCGAAATCAAAATTTTATTTTCAAATTTCTCGTTTTTAGCAATTGCAAGTTTATCACTATAATCACTAATGCGTTTAATTTCACCTGTTAGACAAAACTCAATAATATCAAAAACACTAGTTTTACCATATCCATTAGGTCCATTAAACAAAATCATTTCTGCGTTAGTGATATCCTGTATTTTATGAAAATTAGTTGTAAATAACTTAAAGTTATCCGCTTCTATACTGTGTATCTTCATTTAATCTCCTCTTTCTATTGTTTTTAATCTAACTCAATCTGTTGGTCAAGCCATTTAAATAATGCATCTTCATCATCCAAAATTGTCTCTAAAATTTCCATATCTTCCCGTACTTTATCCAAGTTAATTTCGTTATCATTAAACTTCTCTTGTACAAAACTTGTTACAGAACGATACTGTAATTCTTTTTGATTTCGCATATAATATTTCTCAAAATTGAGAAAAGGAAACTTGATAAATAGGTTAATTATAAAATCATATTCATAACTATTTTGAATATCATTTTTGTAATCTTCAAAACGCTCCTTTGTTAAGTATTCTTCACATAGTTTTTCAAAATTTCCAATGTGTTGAACTGCAAACTGTTTCATCTTATTAGTATATAGGAAAACATGCTTTGCAAAATAGTTTAAATCCTCTTCCACCATACTTATTTTTTTACTTAATTCACTAATAGTTCCTGTTTTCCCTGTTTCATAATACTCTTCATCTGTCGTTTGTAAACAATATATACACATAGTATTTTTATCCATATCAACACTATATGTACTGGTGCTTTGTTTCATTGTTCTAAAAATATTCCCCGTATTCTCCCAAAGTTTAATTAATTCTTCCGTTGTTCTTATATAAAATAATAAATAATAACTTCTAAATTCTCCTGAGTAAAATGACATATCATAGTCCATATACTGAAAATCTATCTTGTTCTTTTCATCAAAAAGTGCATTTATAAATTCTTTCATACTTCTCTCTCCATATTTTCAATAACTTCTGTTGCCTTTATAAACTCTGGCCTTTTAGGTACAAAAATACTATTTTCATTATGATTTATTTCTACCTCATCAATATCATCTGGTCTTACTTTTATGCAACTTGAATCCCATACATCGGAGTTTTCTTTCAAACGTGTTGTAATAAGTTGATCTGCTTCGAATATGGTCTCAACTAATCCTTGATTTTTCTCCATCGCCTTTGCTATATTCTCAACCGTTTGAAATTCGTCTATACTTGAAATTGCAGTTACATATGCTACTTTATTTTTATTTTTTACCTTTATATGTATTTTGTCTTCTCTTTCAATAAGGTTTTTCTGTGCAACCTCTTTAATAATTGGAAATACAGATTCCATCATTCCATCCTTGATCAATAAATACCCTAAGCATTCTCTGTCAAAAATCTGCTTATCACATTCTGGGTTAAGATTATAGCAAAACTTTATAAACTCATTCTTTTCCAGACTTCCTTTTCTATACTCAGCCTGTTGTAATTTACATATTTCACTTTGACAAACATCTCTATTTTTTCTTTGGCAAGCATTACAGTAACTTTCTAAATGGTCATTATAAATTCTATTCAATGCTAAAATATTTGCTTCTTTTTCATAATTCTCTACCGTTCCATCTAACATTTTTTTTAATTCACTCAACATAATTTCATAAGATGCATCTTTCTTTTCTTGCATACATTTATGACGTTCCAATATCTTACTTTCAATGAAGTTTATCATTATATCTGCGATATATTTAAATTGCTCATCAATAAATCCGCAGCTTTCCCCCTTATAGCGCTTTACTTGTCCTACTATTGCGGTGAACACATCCGAACCAGTACAATAACTTTTACCTGTTTCGTATTCATAGATTTCTACCTCTTCACTCACTTGTGTCGCATACAACTTTCTGTCTAAATAGTTTATGAAATCACCTAATGTATCCTTAATCATTTGTTCATTTTTGAAATTGTCACTTCCAATATCTTCTAATGCATCATTACACATTTTTTTAAGTTCCGAATATTTCTTTTTATATTCTTCTCTATTTATGCCAATTGTTTTCGTATTATTTTTCATAAGATCAAGTAGACGCTTTAAAGTCACTTCATTACCGACAAAGCTATCATAAGTCACACTCAGATCATTGTAGAACTTTAGAATATCAGCCTTCCAATTTTTCAAACACTCCAAAGCATGTTCATTCATGCTTTCACTTTCATAATTTATTTCTTTACTAATATGGAGATAGGCAGCTGGTGTACCATAATTATTCTTTCTGCAAAACCCCTTTTCTAGCATAAGCTGAATTAATGGATCTTTATATGATGTAAGTTTACACCCCTTTTCATTCTTTACTTGATGAATTGAATGATACTTCTTATTATTTCCATCCATATAAACTACTGCAATATCCTCACACTTTTCCATTTCAAGCGCATATTTTTTGATTTCAGATTCATTACCAGCTTCCCGCAACTCATTTATTTTTCTAACTGCCAAATAAACTGCGATACGACCTTGATACAAAAAACCACTCCAAGTAGGAACTGCATCATGCATAAAAATATTATCCATACCCATCACTATCTCCAATCAATTTATTTCCTGATTTTCCTCTTAATCTCCCCAATCAGCTCATGCACCGTCGTACAAGGCCACATCTCTGATGGCTTTGTTTTTCCTTCTCTGCTACATTGTTCCAGCTTCTGCTGTGCTATCTGAATTGCCTTTTCTTCATCACCGGATTTACAGAGTTTTCCGTACATCTGCTCATCAGCTTTGGAATACTTCTGCCCGGTTTTAGTCTCATATACTCGTCCAAAATCTGAGCAGCAAGTCCAAGAATCTTGGATTGCCGGCATGGCACCGAAGTAGGCATACATCCATATTTCAAAGCATGGATTGGACCAGCCCACCTGTATTCCTTTACTCACTGCTTCTGCAACAATTTCGTCAAACCCTTGCACCTGGTCTCTGTCAAATACAATCCACGGGATACGATACTGTGCATCATAAGCTGTGAGTTCCAGACATTTATCAATCATGGTACGTGTCTTTGTCTCCACAACTTTAATAACCAGTTTATTTCTAACATCCTCCGGCAATGCCTGATGGAGTCCTGTAAAGTAACAACGCTCTGTAGCTTCTGTATCGGTAACAATCAGATAGTAACCTAATTCCGGCACTTTGAATTGTTTTCTCTGCTCTCGCGATTTTCGGTTACCTGTTCTATCCTTTTTCGCCATACTCAATCCTCCTTAAATATATCAATACTCTTTAAGGTAGGGATTGCACCATACTTTCCTATCAAATAATTCTTCTCATAGCTTTCGTCCTTACGGATACGGGAACCATCCTCATCCACAAAGTCAGCCAATGAGTACAGCGTGGAAATGCCTTTCTCATCCTTTTCCACAAACCAGATTTCGTCACGTCGTAACAACTGATTAGATAACTGCCATGTGTCATGAGTTGTAAACACAATCTGTGCATGATTGGAGTTGATTTCCGGATTTAGGAATGTAAGCAAGAAATTTCTTACAAGCAACGGATGAAGGCGAGCATTTAATTCATCAATAAAAAATACGCTTCCCTTTTCCAATACTTCCTGTAATTCCGGATATAATGCAAACATTTTCAATGTTCCGGCAGACTCCATTCCCAAAGGGATTTCTGCCATACCATCCGAGTCAATCATTTTATGGAGAGCATTGATTTTGTAGGTATCCTCTTTTGTTTCTCCATCGTGAGGAACCTTTTCAATCCTAAAATCCTTGATATGCTCGTCAAAAGATGCAAAATATTCTACCACCTTCTGCTGAACATCCTTGTTTTCTACAAATCCCTTTGGCAATCTGCGGGACATAAAGAAGTTTGTGAAAGGATCACCAAAATCAGCAAATTCATTTGCCAGGAACCAATCTCTGATTGCCTTACACTTACCGACTTTCAACTTCGCTCCCAAAGAGATAATGAGCACCTGCTTTTCAAGAGCAACCTGAATATTATCCCTACTGCTCTTAGGGAATCCGGATAAATCCAACTCGTCATCGGAAGTTCCACGGTAAAATACGGTACTGTACTTTCTGGCGGTCTTTGCCTTCGAGTTGAGCCATTCTTCCGTTACTCCTTCCTTGTTAATGCAGAAACCATAATTATATGTTCTCTCTGACTTATCGCCCGGCAAGGTGAAATAAACTTCAAAGCTGGATTCTGCACTGGCAGATGTGGAATCGAACAAGAACGGCGTAGGTCTGAATTCCTCAAACTTCTCCTCTTCATCGCCATACTTGAAAGAATCTGCAACATAATCAGACATATATTCAAAAGCATTATATATATTAGACTTTCCGCTTGCGTTTGCTCCATAAATGGCAGCAACCGGCAGAATCTTCTCACTACCAACAGTCACTACTCTATCCGAGAACTCTGTCATTTTTGATGCGGACAAGTCCAAAGTAGCCTCATCTCTAAATGATTTGAAATTTTTAAAATTAAATTGAATTAACATGATTGCTACCTCACCTTCTTTTCTACTTACTATTATATACAGTTTTTGTGCAAAATCAACATCCAAATTTGTTTTTTTCTCATTATAATGTATTTTTATATGGGTTTTGCTACTATAACGGAGTAAAACACCCTGTAAAACATTATTACCAGCCATATAAAAAGCAGATATTACAAACGCTCTGCAATACCTGCTCATTTTAGTTTGTTATTAAATTTATAGCCGACTCCCCATACCGTCTGTATGTAAATTGGCTTGCTGGGATTATCCTCTATCTTTTCCCGTATGTTACGGATATGGCTCATGACAATGTTGTAATCACTGAAATATGGTTCTTCCCAAACACTATTATATATACATGACAGATATTCCGATGAAGAAATCAAAACACTCTGGTCGAAGCTATATGAAATCAACAATGTAGATATTATCCTGATTATGATTTATACCGGACTGCGACCAACCGAGCTATTGGAAATCCAGACAGAAAATGTCCATTTAGACGAAAAGTACATGGTAGGTGGCATGAAAACCGAAGCCGGGAAAGACAGAATTATCCCACTGAACGATAAGATTATACCTCTCGTCAAGAACCGCTACGACGCAAACAAGAAATACCTGATCAATAACAAGTTTGGAAATCATTACACCTACGGAACCTACATGAACGGCAATTTTAATACGTGCATGGGAAAACTCAAAATGAAACACCTGCCCCACGATGGCAGACACACCTTTGCTTCACTTATGGACAGCGCCGGAGCAAATGACGTATGTATCAAACTGATTATGGGACACAGTATGAAAAACGACACCACCAGGGGAACATACACCCATAAGACTTTAGAAGAACTTCTTACAGAAGTGAACAAGATATAAAATAGTAAATCAAGACTGATTGCTGGATACACTTATGATGTTTCTTATTATTAACATTACACTCATATTCAGCTTGAATCATCTTGAAAAACACCGGATGAAATGCTTCAAAAAATCATCCAAAATCAGTAAAAACGAGTGTATACCACCTGTATATCACTTGTGTATCACGTGTATATAACGACCTCAAAACAACGTAAATTATCTTCTATTTATGAATATTCTGACAATTTTTTTGTCATTTCAATACATAAAGAAAAGCCCCAGAAATTCAACATTTCCAGGACTTCTCAATATCTTATATTATGTTAGAAATTCTTAATTAGCAAACACCCTGAGCTAACATAGCGTTTACAACCTTCTCGAAACCAGCGATGTTAGCACCAGCTACATAGTCTGTATTTCCGCCAACTGTTGCATTGTATCTCTTAGCAGCATCAGAAATGTTAGCGTAGATTGTCT
>ENA-ORMX01000372-ORMX01000372.1-human-gut-metagenome-genome-assembly--contig:-NODE-372-length-34649-cov-32.989305_pt1 | contig 34649 bp, 17 predicted proteins | sample MGYA00242108_ERZ509007 | MGnify/ENA primary metagenome ERZ509007 (study PRJEB26280, sample SAMEA2338745) | human gut metagenome | biome: human gut; feature: human-associated habitat; material: faeces...
CCAGGGTGCCGCTTCGCTTGCCCTGGGCTATGAAGAACATTGGGCCTTCAGCCCGCACTTGTTAAATCCGAAACTTGAGTAAGGGTGTCATAACCTCCTAACCTTATCCCCCCACCTCCCCCCCATCACATAAACGATAAAACAATGCCAAATAATAGCAACATAGCCAAGTCAAAGCTAAAAGGCGCATTCACGCTGATAGGCACCGTCATTGTGGTGGTGCTGTTGTTGGTATACTTCTTGCCGCGCGAAACCAAGTTCGGCTACGAGTATGAGCAAGGGCGCCCCTGGCGCTACAACTCACTGATAGCCACCTTCGACTTCCCCGTGTACAAAACCCCCGACGAGGTACAAGCCGAACGCGACAGCGCGCTCTCACAGTTTCAGCCCTTTTACACCGAAGACGTACAGATAGCGCAACGCCAGATAGCCGCCTTCGAAACAGCATGGCGCGCAGGCCGTTTTGGCGATGTGCCGGCCCACTGCCTCAACCATGTCGACAAAATGCTGCGTGGTGTCTACGAGGCCGGCATGGTGCCATCGGCCGACCTGTCGCAAATGGCCAAGGAGCGCACCCCCGGAGTGCGGGTGGTTGAGGGAACCGAGGCCGTGACGCGCCCCATTACCGAACTCTACTCCACCCGTTCGGCCTACGAGTATATAGTGTATGCCGACACCATAAACTTTCCGCGCGAGCTATTAGCCCGTTGCAACATCAACGAATATCTGTCGCCCAACCTCAGCATCGACAGTGCCAAAACCTCTGCCGTGCGCGAAGACCTGCTTGCCGCCGTGTCGCCAGCATCGGGCATGGTACAGAGCGGACAGCGCATCATCGACCGTGGCGAGATAATATCGGCCGAGCAGTACAAGATACTGCAATCATTTGAACGCGAAACCGTGCGCCGCAACGACCCCTCAAAGGGCATGTGGCAGGTAGTGACAGGCCAAGTAATATTTGTGCTCTGCGTCATAGTAGCCTTCGTGTTCTACCTGCGCCTGTTCCGCCGCGAATATCTGCGTTCGCCGCACAGCATACTGCTTTTGTCGTCGCTCATTGCCATATTTCCCCTCATCACCTATGCAATGGTCGACCAAAAGTTCCTCAACGTCTACATGGTGCCGTATGCCATGGTGCCCATATTTGTGCGCATATTCATGGACTCGCGCACAGCCTTCATGACCATGGTGTGCTCCGTCATACTCTCATCGTTGGCCCTCCACTCCAACTACGAGTTCGTAATTGTGCAATTCATGTCGGGCATGACCGCCATCTACGCCCTGCGCGACCTTACCGAGCGCTCGCAACTGCTGCGTGTGGCCCTTGCCGTGTTTGTCACGAGCAGTGCCATCATGTTAGGCTACGACCTGTCGCAAGGCATCGAGTTCTCACACCTCGACCGCTCAATGTACGTGTACAATGCCGTTAACGGTGTGCTGCTGCTCTTTGCCTATCCGCTGCTTTACATGATTGAAAAGCTGTTCGGCTTCACCTCGAGCGTCACACTTGTTGAGCTGTCCAACACCAACAACAGCGTGTTGCGCCGTATGTCCAAAGTGGCACAAGGCACCTTTGTACACTCGTTGCAAGTGGCCAATCTGGCAGCCGAGGTAGCCGACAAAATAGGTGCCAAGCCCCAGCTTGTGCGTACCGGCGCCCTGTATCACGACATAGGCAAAATGCTCACCCCCGCCTTCTTTACCGAGAACCAGACTGGCGTCAATCCCCACGACGAGCTTACCGAGGAGCGTTCGGCACAAATCATCATCAGCCACGTGACCGAGGGTCTCAAACTGGCCGACAAGTACCACCTGCCCAAGGTCATACGCGACTTCATAAGCACCCACCACGGCCGCTCCCAAGTAAAGTACTTCTACATTCAGTGGAAGAACAAGCACCAGGGCGAGGAGCCCGATGCCAAGCTCTTTACCTATCCCGGTCCCAACCCCTTTACGCGTGAGCAAGCCATACTCATGATGTGCGATGCGGTAGAAGCCTCGTCGCGCTCGCTCAAAGAGTTTACCGAGGAAAGCATCAAAGAGTTGGTCAACCGCATCATCGACGGCCAGGTGCAGGCCGGCTATTTCCGCGAGTGCCCCATCACCTTCCGCGACATAGCCGATGCCAAGCGCGTGTTGGCCGAGAGCCTTAAAACCATCTACCACACCCGCATAGCCTACCCCGAGCTCAATGCCAAGCCCGCCGAGCCGGCACCACAGCCGCGCCGCGCCTATTTCTTCGGCCGCAGATAACATTCGGGGCTGCCGCATAACACACACTGTTGACAGGTTGACAAGCATACTTTGCTTGCCAGCCTGTCAACTTTTATATATATATAGCAGTCCATTCGCATATTTACGTTCAACCATATATAATATCATAGTGCGCAAGCAGCTTGCCATGTGTAACCATGTGTTATACAACATATTCACAAATGTGTTATAAAAAGAGCAAGTTGCGTAACTTTGCAACCGAAAAACATATAATCACTTTACTATTACTGTTACTACATGAAAAGAAATCTACTAATCACAGCACTACTATGCAGCTCCGGCCTTTATGCTTCAGCCCATAGCAGTGCCCCGATCCCTGCCCCCGCAGGCCAGACCGAGGCAGTTGCTGCCGACTACGAGTATACTGGCGAGATGAGCATCAACATGTCCACAGGGCATTTTACAGCGTTCAGTGCCAATAAATCTTACGCCTCAACCTGGCAAAACTACAAAGGTTGGTCAAACGTGCCAGTTGTCCGCCTCATCAGTCTCAGCAGCCAAAAGGCTCAAAACAACATGGATGTGGCTGGCAGCAATGCAACAACCATTGTGGCCTATCGTGGTAGTATTGACAGCGAGTATGCCCTGGTTGTAGAGAAAGGCTACGTCATAACAGGCGTCAGTTTCGACTTTGCCATAGCCTCAGGCAGCAGTGCTGTTACGGTAACACCCATTGGCGGCACCGCCGTACAAAGTACAGCAGAAGGGCAACACGTCGAGGTAAAAGGACTGAGTGCCGACACCGTAGTAGCTTTCAAACTCAGTGGCGAAAACAAAGCCATAGCTCTGACCAACCTCAAGGTGACTTATGGCAAGGTAAAGCCAGCCTTTGCCTCGGGCAAACTGGCCATCAACACCTCAACAGGTACACTTAACGCCAATAGTGGTTACTGCTCAGCCTGGACAAGTACACAGAAATCGCCGCAAATCAAGCTCGATTGCGGGGCAAGAAACATCAGCGTGGCTGACTGCACCGACAGCATCATGCAGTGCTACCGTGGCAGCCAGTCAGACAGCAAATACACCCTCACCGCCCAAAGTGGTTGGGTAATAACCGGCTACAGTTTCGACTTCACCGCAGCAGATCCTGCCAAAACCTGTGGCGTGACGGGCCCCGACGGTAAGAAACTCACCAGCAGCAGTGCGGTGCAACACATCAAGGCCACGGGCCTTTATGACAAATCGGTGGTAGCCTTTGCCATGAACGATGCCAATCATGCCATCAATGTGTCAAACTTTGTAGTAACGTGGGAAACCGACTCGGCTGCCAACACCGAACTGCCAGGTTACACCGTGTTCGACAACAGCGGTGCGGTGCCCTACCGCATTCCCGCCATCGGCACCGCCGGCAATGGCGACCTCGTGGCAGTGGCCGACTACCGTTACAGCAAGGCCGACATAGGCAGCGGACGAGTAGACTTGCACCTGCGCATATCCAAGGACAATGGCCAGAGCTGGGGCGAGATAATGATGCCCGACAATTTTAAGGGCGATGGGCAAATGACCACATGGCGACATGACAAGGCCGCTTATGGCGACCCATGTATTGTAGGCGACCGTGAAAGTTCGCGTATGATGATAGTATCGTGCTCAGGTTTCCCCGGCTTCTTCAGCAAGGACGAAAAGCACCTTGGTTGGGCACGTTGGTATTCTGACGACAATGGCCAAACATGGACAGGACCAGAATACATCGATATGAAATACATTTACGAGCCATTGGCTGCGGCAGGTACCCCCGTCAACGGTTTCTTTGTAGGTTCGGGCAAGATACACCAGAGCCGCTATATCAAGAAAGACAAGTATTACCGTCTTTACTGCGTAGGTTCAACACAGGAGAATGGTGGTAACAAGAAGAACTGGGTGCTTTACTCCGACGACTTTGGCGAGAGCTGGGACTTCCTTGGTGGCCTCAAGCACGCCCCCATTGTCAACACAGCCGATGAGCCCAAGGCCGAGGAGCTGCCCGATGGCAGCGTATTGCTCTCAAGCCGCGATGTAAATGGCCGCTATTACAACATATACACCTTCAGCGGCAACGATGGCATAAGCGGCAGCTGGGGCGAAAAGGCATTGTCAAGTTCGGCCAATAATGGCTTGATAGCCAACAATGGCTGCAACGGCGAGGTGCAGGTAGTGCCAGTAGTACGCAAGGCCGATGGCGTGAAAACCTTCATAGCTCTGCAGTCGCTGCCCACCTCAGGGCGCAACTATGTGTCAATATTCTACAAGGACCTCACCGACAAGGACACCTATGCCAGTCCTGCCAACTTTGCCAAGAATTGGGACGGCCGCTTTGTTGTAAGCAACACCTCATCGGCTTACAGCACTTGGAGCTGGCAAAAAGATAACGCTTTGGCCTTCATCTACGAAGAGGGTGGCGGCAATGGCGGTTACGACATTGTGTACAAGCGCATTGACATACCCACGCTCACTGGTGGCAAGTACGACTTCGACGCAACCCGCACCTTCGAGCACCAGCAAATAGACTGGACTTTGGCCAACCGCATAAAAAAGATGGGCGCCTTGATCGACTCTATCAAGCCAGCTGTCGAGGCCAACACCAAATACATTTTTGGCGATAAACTCATAACCGATGCCAGCCAGTTGGAGTGCAAGTTCGGCTACTCGGGTGGCACCGCAGGCAAGGGCGACAACCAGCCCATCAGCAATTTGATTGACGGCAATGCCGACACCTATTTCCACACCGACTACAGCAAGAAAAACTTGAAAAATGGCGTGCACTGGTTTGATGTGACAGCACCCGCCGAGGGCAAGTTTGCCAATACCATAGTCGTTAACGTTACAGAGCGTAAAGGTGCCCAAGCCGATTTTGTGAAAGAGTTTACCATCTCGGGTTTCAACAGCGAGGCAAAGAACGACTCTGTGTATATAGCAAAAGTCACAGTGCCCAATGCCGCTGCCGGCCAACAGTCAACTATGCAGTTCACCATTCCCGAGGGAGCAAGCTACAAGTATCTGCGTTTCAATGTCACAGCCACGAGCAACAACCGCGGCTATTGGCACTTGGCAGAGTTCATGCTGAGCACCCCCGACAGCCTCGATGCCAACAGTCCCAATGTGTTGCACCCCGACGCCTACGCCACCATGAAGGACGCCATTGCTGCTGCCGAGGCCGCAAAGCAACAGGCCACCGACAATGACATTGCCGCGCTCGAGGAGGCCTATGACGCCTACCTCCGTGCATTGCAGGGCACTGCTACCGGCATTATAGCCACTCCCGCTGTCAAGCCGGGCAAGGCTACCATCTATTACGACTTGATGGGCCGCCGTGTGGCAAACCCCGTAAAGGGCGTGTTCATTACCAACACTGGCAAGCGCGTTATTAAGTAACGCGCACACACCCAAACAACAGCAAGTAAGGGCTGGCACTTCTCACGCGAGGTGTCAGCCCTTATTCGTTACAAACTCTACTAAATAATAGCTGCATTTTTCCCCGACGCGAGACGAGGCTGCTGAAAAAACCGACGCGAGACGCGTCGCCCCCATTAGTGCTTGCGTTTTTTCTTGATTTCATCACTTTTCTGCACCATTTGATTGGGTGGCGCATTGATGAAGTCAGGGATGTACGTCCCCCGTTGTTTAGTACACGTGCCGCAGTCTGCCATTTACAGCAGGCTTTAGCGGCCGCAGCCAACAAGGGGCATACATCAACATTATGATTGATGTATGCCCCTTGGTCGGCATATTACAAATATGTGTATCGTAGTGATTACTTAATCACCTTGCGGCCCGTGTTAGTAACGTATACACCATGTGAGGGCTGGCTCACGCGGCGGCCTTGCAAGTCGTAGTAGCTTGTGGGCACGATTGCGGGGGCAGTAGTAGCGTGTAAACCTGTGGCAACGTTTGAAACTTCAAATGTCCAGATTGAAGCACCGTAAGTTTTGGGCTTCAATATGACATTATTCTTCCAAGCGTTAGGATTGGTATACCAGCTGAACTCGCCATTAGCAGTGATAATCTGAATACCTGTTTTGCCTTCATCGCAAGTGTATTCGTTCAAGCCCCATTCGTAGGGCAAACCAGTCTTCAAGTTAGTTCCATCAGCTTCGGTGTCGATGTAGGCAGGTTTGCCTGTCAGCTTACTGATGATGCTCACCTTGTCGCCTTTCTTAACAAACTGCCACAAAAAACTGTCGCCCTCGCCCTTAGTGCGCGGTGCAATGGTGCCATCGGCCTGTGCTTCGGCATAATAGGTGTCGAAGAAGGCATTGCGAATGTAGTAGTAATATGATTCGTCAATTCCACTGATGGGCGATACGCGTGGCATAGCTAAGTATTGTGCGTAAACCTCCTGATATTGCTTGTAAGCAGCTTCGCTCACACTGCCGGCAGCTACAGCTGCAGTGGCAGGTGCGATGAGGTCGTTTGAAAGCAGTGCAATGGCTTCTTCAGTAGGTTCGCCCATTGCGCCGGGATTGCTCTCGGCCACAATGCGGTTAGCCTTCTTGACCAAACCGTTGAGTTGAGCTGTAAAGTCGGTCACCTCTTCAAGGTACCAGGTGCCCTGGTAGCAGAGTGCTGCGTTAGTGCCAGCCTTGACAAGACCTGTGCAGTCGGCTGAGAGGTACTTGCCGTTGGTACCAATATTCAGCGCACCGGCCACATAGCTGTACTTGCCTGAGGCTACAGTAGCTTGAGCAATGGTGAGTGTGGTGCCAGCGTTGGCCAGTGTGATATTAGCGTTGTTGTTGGCGGGCATCACAACCTGCTTGCCAGTGAGCGCATTTGTCATGACATAGCCACCATCCTTGGCCGTGAACTGCCAGAGCTCTTCGGGTTCAACCTGCGGTGTGTAGTGGAAACGGATTTGCGAACCATCAACATAGGCTGTTGAACCAACGTATTTAGCCTTGTAGTAAGTAGAGGCTGAAACGAGTTTGTATGTTTTACCCTCAACAGGCATGGTCACAGCAGCCGTTTTGTAAGCTGCGATGGCAGCCTTGAGAGCAGCTACGTCGCCAGTTGCACCGTTGTCGGCAATGAAGGGAGCGTATGCTGAGCTCAACTTGTCATATTCCGTTTGTGAGGGATAGCCCACCTTGCCAGGCTTGGCGTTCTCGAGCAAGCTTGCAGCTTCTGCTACGGCAGCCTCTTGTTCGGTCAAGTCGGGCTCGTCAAAATAGTGCGTAGCGTAAGTAAGCCCCTTGGCATCGAGAATGTCGCGGTTCTTTTGCAGACGCATGTAGAAAGAAGCAAAGTCCTTCTTGGCAGCAGGCAGCCAGCCCGTTTCAGAGAGGGCAAGCATACGCGGCAGCAGCTGGTATTCAACCTCTACGCTGTCGTTGCAGGTTTCAGTCCACATGTTGCCCTGTACACCAAGGCAGAAGTCTTCCTTGCCGCTAAGGCTTGCCACAGGGTTAACACCATATACGGTTTCAACGCTGTTGACCCAGTTGTCGCCCCAACCGCCTTGATACTTTTCGTTAACATCTACTTCGCTCAAGGGTACCTGCATCATGTCGAAGTAAAGCGACTGGTAGGGCACTACAATGCTCTTAAAGCCCTTGTCGGCAGCCTCCTTGCTCTTGTTGATGTGGTTCCAAGCCATGATAACAGGCTTCACGGTGTTGTCAGACTTCCAGTGAGCCAAGAGTTCGTCCCAGCAGATGATGTCCTTGTCATACTTCTCTTTGAGGTAGAGGCCGAGTTTTTCAACCAGCCATGATTGCAGTTCGTTCACACCGGCCAAGCCCTCGTCCTTTACACGCTTCAGGCAGTCGGCATTGTGGCTCCATTGGTCGGTGGGGCATTCGTCGCCACCAAGGTGAATATACTTGTAGGGGAATACTTCGGCCATGTGGCCGAGTACACACTTCAAAAAGTCGATTGTCTCGTCCTTGCCAATGTTCAGCACGTCCTTTGATATGCCGCCATCAATGCGCACTTCGTACTTCTTGGTGGGGTCGCAGCTAAATTCGGGGTATGCTGCCACGGCAGCTACCATGTGGCCCGGCAGGTCAATTTCGGGAATAATCTCGATGTTGAGGTTCTTGGCGTAGGCCACGATCTCGCGCAGGTCGTCAAGCGTATAGTACATGCCGCGGCCATATTCGGTATCGTCAAAGAACTTTGACGAGCCTCCGGCGTTAACAAATGAGCCTTTGCGCACAGCGCCCACCTGGGCCAGTTTCGGATATTCGGGAATGTCGATACGCCAGCCCTGGTCGTCTGTCAAGTGCCAGTGGAAGCGGTTCATCTTGTAAGTGGCCATGATGTCGAGAATACGCTTAACCTCAGTCTTTGAGAAGAAGTGGCGTGCCACGTCGAGCATGTAACCACGGTGGCCGAGCTGCGGTTGGTCAGCTATTTCCACACAGGGCACGGTCCAGTCAATGGCGGTGCTGGCGCCACTGCGGTTGTATATTGCGTGTGGCATAAGCTGCTTAAGTGTCTGAATGGCGTAGAAGAAACCTGTAGAATCGGCAGCTGCAATATTGATGCCTGCTTCATTCACTGTGAGTTTGTATGCCTCGTGTGCCAAAGTAGCGTCCTTGGTCATAACCAGACTGGTGGCAGCCGTTGTAGGATTAACGGGCACCTTGATGCCGCTTGTCTTTTCGAGCTGTGTGGCAAACTCCTGTGCATAGCGTGCCACGGCTCCATCGCCAGCAGGGGTGGTGATAGCAGTGAGCTGCTTGAGGTTGAATGTGCCCTCGTTGCGCGTAAGGTTGACGGGGTAGGGTATGAGGGGAAGCATGTTCTCAGCTTCGCCGAGCAAATCCTCAGCCTTTACAAAGGCAAGAGGTTGGTCTGCGCTTGCCTTGTCGTCCCACAGGCCAAGCGATTTACCAGCGCCGGCACCGCCCCACTGGTTCATGTATACGAGCGTGTTGGCCTTAGGCGAAAGCACCCAACCATCGGCATAGCTTGTGTTGGTTGTGGCTTGCCACACAAAGTGGGTGTTCTCGTTAGGTGTGTTACCTGCCTTGAACTTACCTTCCTTTGCAGTTGTGGTGGTATAGAGCTTCATGCCGTTCTTACAGGTCAGCGTGTAACCTGTAGTGGCATTGCCTTCAATTTTCCACAATTGGTTCTTGTTGCCTTTGAAACCGGCAGTTTTAACTTCGGCACCATCGCCTTTAGCTTCGAGCACATTGTTCTGGTTCAAGAATTTGAGCACGTACCAATGCACTTGATTGCCTAAGCTCACCTGTGGCTCGACGGGTGCTGCATTGAGGTGCAGCACGGTCATCACCAGCGTGAGCAGTGTCAGTAATCTTAGTTTCATAGATGTGTAGTGTTAAAGTGATATATAATATTTACTTGTTGGTTGACGGGTTGACGGGTTGACGGGCTGACAGGTTAACGGGTTGACGGGTTAACGAGGCTGCTGAAAAATGCCCCGACGCGAGACGCGTCGCCCCCAACAGAGCGCAATTTCTTGGCATAACAGTTCTTCCCATGTCTTCAAATCCGCTTTTTAACCTGTCAATCTGATAGAAAACGCAAGCACTAATGGGGGCGACGCGTCCCGCGTCGGTTTTTTCAGCGTCCTCGTTGACAGGTTGCCTCTAATTCCCTCCGATGCTTTGTCGTAAGCAGATGTAAGTAAAAAAAAGAGGGTAGAAGAGCGGGGCACATCATGTTTGTGTTCCAGTCTCCTAACCTCTCTTGCTTTATTTTTTATTTGTTACCAAATGTCCTCACCAGTAGGAGAGTCGTAGACTTCGCTCGGGCAGAACTCGAAGTAGTCGAGGAAGAACTGCGAGTTGGGGTTGTCCACAGCGCATTTGAAACGTATGTAATATGTCTTGTCCTTGTCAAAGTATTGACGCTTGACAATGTAGCGCAAGTTCGGACCATAACCGCCGCCAGTGTAGTGCTCGCGCACGGTAGTCTTGCCCTTGCTGCCATTTAAGCACCAGTAGTTCGGGCCTTTGAGGTAGCCCATGTTGCGCAGGTTACGGTCGCATTCGCGACACATGGCCTCGTCAAAGTTGTTGTCCTCGTCCTTCACCCATATTTTGCCGGGCCAGTCGGTAGCGGCATTTTCACGCTGGTCGATAGGCAGCGAGGTCGGTGTGACAGGGTAGCTGTTGCCCTCGTCAAGGTAGCACTGCACCATTGAACGATGGCTGTTGTTAACCACACCCATGCGCAGCTCGTAGCTGCCGCTCTTGGGCACGGGGGGCAGTTTCATTACAAAGTTGTACGCACCAGTCACCAGGAACTCGTCGCCTTGTGCGTCCTTCCAGCCCGGGCCGCCGGTCGATTTAGAACTCAGATAGAATATCTTAGTGTTCTGTCCCTCATTCAGAATGTTGCTGAAATAGCCCTTCGGGAAGTATTGGTAACCATCGCTGATGCGCAAGTCGTTCGACAGCATTTCGGGCAGCATGGTAGTTACATCAAATCGAATGCGCTCCGAGCCCAGTGCCGTGTAAGTGTCCTTGCTGTTGACAAGAATGTGGTTGATGGTGTAGAAGTAGCCGTTCAATGCGTTGTTGGGGTACACCTTGGTGTCGCCATTCTCGTCGGCCACCTCGTTCTGCTCCATGATGCGCACATTCAAGCCGTTTGCCACCGAGTTCGGCGTATGGCCAAGTTCCTCGTAGGTGCCATTAAAAGAGTCGTCGTATCGGCTGATACGGTTTATAAAGTAGTGTGTGGCATCTTCGCCAGCAGCCATGTTGTAATCCGAGCCGCCCACTTGCGTCACCTTGAGCAGTGCGCGGTGTTTGCCAATGGTCGTGTAGTAGTCCCAAATGTTGACGGCAAGCTTTTTGGTTTGCGGGTTTTTGGTGTCAGAGCCAAGGTCGTAGCCAAATTCGTTGTAGTGCTGTACGATGCCGTTGAGCGGCATGCCGCCTTCAAGAATGTGGTAAGCCACAAAACGGTTGAGCGTATTGTCCTCGTTGGTGTAGTCACCCTTTGCGGTTTCGCCCATCACGGCCTCACACTTGCTTTCCAGCGCCTGCAGTATGGCGTCCCAGTTCTTTATCTTGTTGTCGCTGTTAGCGTTCTCGTCATATTCGGGCAATGGAATACCCCACTCGTCGTGCAGCACCTGGTCGGGCTCAACAAAGGCCGTGTAGCGCACGCGGCGTTTTGACATGAAGGGGTATTTGCCACCTTCGCCCTCAAAGTACTCTTTAGTACCAATGCGGCCGGCGTAGTCCTTCAAGTACTTATCTTCAGCGTTAGTACTGATTTTTGTGTCGAGCTTGTCCTTCCAGCCGGTCAAGGCCATGAGTTGGCCCATGATGCGGGTGTTGGGGGTGCTGGCCACGATGTCGGCTACGCTCTGTGTAGAGGGGAATATTACGTGGTCAACCGTGTGCAACATACCATTGCTGGCTTCCGCGTTCGATTTGATGATTTTGGCATCAGCGTTGATATAGTAGTCACCGCTGGCCTTTTGTTCGCTGGTCAGTCGACGGTCGTCGAGTGTGGCAAAGTCAAATGTCGTACCGTTAGCCGGGAAATCGGCCAGCTCATAGGCGGCATTGTCGCCGTTGTCGATGACGCAGTTGTAGGCAATCATCTTCTTCTGTTCGTCGCTCAGTTCGTTGATGCTGTTGAGCTTGAGCTTGTCATGCAAGAAGGTTTTGAACGCCTCGTTGGTAGGTGCGAACACGGTGTAGTTGCCGCGCGACGACAATACGCTGATAAGCTTTGAGGCATTGTCGGAGGTGCCCAACTTGACGTCGGACAGAATTTTGATAAAGTCCGAATACTGTGCAGTGTCGCTCTCGAGAAGTTCTACAATCTGCTTCTTCTCGGCGATGGCATAAGCACTTTCGTCGATGTTCTCTTTGCAACTGTAAAACGTGATAGGCGAGAAAAGTGTGGCCATTGCAACAGCTGTGCTGCATAACCATTTTGCTGTTTTCACTGTTTCCATATGTTGTATTGTCTTGTATATTCATAGTACAACTTGCCGGCCCTTATATTATATCGACCCTCAAGTTAGCACTTTCGGAAAAGTGTGTTATTCAGCGCAAAGTTACTTATTTTTTGAGATAACCGAAAGGAATGCAATGCTTTTGTAACAAAAAGGTGTATTAGCGGGTGAAAACGGGGAAGAGGGGGTTAGTGGGTTAGGGGGTTAAAAAGTTACCTTTGTGAGTTGAACAAGCAATGGTAATCTTTTAACCCCCTAACCCATTAACCCACTAACCCCCTCCTGCCTACACCTTTTGCGGTTGCCGTGTGAGGCGTTGGGCGTATAGCTCGTCGATGATGCCGTCGGCCAGCCCGATAACAGGCACATGTATATATTCGGCATGCACGGTGCGGGCAATGCGCAGAAATATCTCCGCTGCGGGTATGATAACGTCTGCACGATCGTTTTTAAGTGCAAACTTCTCCATGCGCTCCTCCACGCTCAAGGGCTTGAGTTCGTCGTAAATGGCCTGTACCGAGTAGATGGGCATGCGTTGCAGTGCGCGGTCCTTGACAGCCGTCATGCGGTAAATCTTGTTGATGTTGCCGCCCGACCCAATGATGTTGATATGGTCGATGCCGTTCTGCATCATCATGTCAAGGTCATGTTCGAGCCGCAGCCATTCGTCGTCGCGCACATTGCCGGTGAGCAGTCGCACCGTGCCAATGTTGTATGAAGCAGAGCTGAGCAACTGTCCGTTGCACAGGTGGTTCACCTCGGTAGAGCCACCGCCCACGTCAACGTAAATGTAGTTGCCCGTGCGGTCGGCCATGCACTCAAGGTGGTTGCTATATACAATGTGTGCCTCCTCCTTGCCATCGATAATCTCGATGTTGAGTCCGGTGTCCTTCAGTATGTGTGCTATTACTTCGGGCCCGTTCACGGCATCGCGCATGGCTGATGTGGCACAGGCGCGGTAATCGTCCACGTCGTAGATCTTCATCAGCTGGCGGTAAGCCTTCATGAGCCGGCGCAACTTGTCGGCCTTCTTGTCCGACAACTCGCCGTTGGCAAAGATGTCGAAGCCCAGGCGCAGCGGCACACGCAGCAACATGATTTTCTTGAATTTGCTTTTGTCGTCAGCCTTGCTGTCAATGCTTTTGATGAGCAGTCGCACGGCGTTGGAGCCAATGTCGATTGCGGCGTAATTGAGTCGTGCCAAAATGTATGGTGGTTTTAAGTTGATGAGTTGATGAGTTGAAAAGTTGACGGGTTGAAAAGTAAATATGCCATACTCTTTAGGTGAAAGTAAAAATGTCAGGAAACTTAAACAACTTGGCAAACTTACCTGTTACCCCGTCAACCTTATTGTGCAGCCTCTTCGGCCTCCATGTCGCGGTAATGCTCATACAGCGTCTCTTGCGAGCGGAACGGAGCGGTTTCGTCCCCGGTGTGCCAAGGCAGATTGCGGCCAGTGCCGTCGACAACACGTCCCTGCTGGTTGTCGCGCAGCGCATAGTCAATCACCCGCTTGAGGTCGTCCTTGATAGCAGGGTCGTAAACCGGTGTCACCACCTCGATGCGGCTGTTGAGGTTGCGCGGCATCCAGTCGGCCGAACCAATAAACATCTTGTCCTCGCCTGCTGCACAGAACTGGAAGATGCGCGCATGCTCAAGGTAGCGGTCGATAATGCCCACAATACGTATGTTGTCGCTCTTGCCCGCAATGCCCGTAACCAGTGAGCAGTTGCCGCGCACCACCAAGTCAATCTTTACCCCGTTGGCCGATGCCTCGTAAAGTTTCTTCACCATAACGGGGTCGGTTATGTGGTTGATTTTGATGCGTATATAGGCCGGTTTGCCCGTATTGTGATTCTTAATCTCGTCGTTGATAAGCTTGACAAAGCGGTTGCGCATCTCGTTGGGCGACACAAGCAACTCCTTGTATTTGGCGGGCAGATAGGGCTGCTTGATAAAGTCGAACACTTGGGCCACATCGCGTACAATGTTGCGGTTGGCCGTCATGAGCATGTAGTCGGTGTAGCAGCGGGCATTACCCTCATGAAAGTTGCCGGTGCTCACCACGCAGATGTCCGCGCCCTTGCGCATGCCGATGTGTGTGATTTTGGAGTGCACCTTCAGTCCTTCAACACCAAATATGACGTTGATGCCCACCTCCTGCATCTTTTTCGACCAGTTGATGTTCGACGCCTCGTCAAAGCGTGCCAGCAGTTCAATCACCACCGTCACCTGTTTGCCGTTTTGGGCAGCGTTGATGAGCGCCTTGACCACCTTCGACTCGCGTGCCAAACGGTAGAGCGTGGTTTCGATACTCTTCACCTCCTTGTGCACGGCAGCCTCTTGCAGCAAGCGTATGTACGAGGCAAAGTCGTGGTAAGGCACATGAATGTAGCGGTCGCGCTGGCGCACGGCGGCCAGCAGCGAGCCCTCGCCCATCAGCTCTTGCTTGAGCACGGGGGTCCACTTGGGATATTTAAGGTCCTTGCGTCCGCAGTCGGGGAACGACATCAGGTCGCGGTGATTCTGGTAGCGTCCGGCAGCCAGTATGGTGTCGAGCTTGTCGATGTTGAGTTTGCCCAATACGCGTTTGAGCACATCGCGCGGCATTGATGCGTCGTAGATGACGCGCAGCGCCTGCCCCTTTTTGCGGCTCTTCACGCCCTTCGAAATCTTCTGCATCAGACCAGTGCGCAGGTCGTTGTCAATCTCCATCTCGGCGTCCTTGGTAAACTTGAAAGCGTAGGCCTCGAACACCGAATAGTTGAGTCCGGCAAAAATCAGCGGCAGTGCGCAGCGCACCACATCGTCAATGTACATGATGTAGGCGTTCCCGTCCTTGTCGGGCAGTTGCACAAAGCGCCCCACAAGGTTGACGGGCAGTTGCAGCATGGCATATTCGGGGTGAGTCTTGTCGCTCTTCTTGCGCATTTTTACGGCCAGATAGATGCTGTCGTCGGGAGCGGTAGACAAGTCCTTGACAGCCGAAAACCATACGGGGGCTATAAAGCCGTCGAGCTTTTGGTAGTAATATTGTTGAATGTACTTGCGCTGCTCATCGTCAAGCTCGGTGTCGTTGACCATGCAGATGTGTTCCTGCCGCAAGTCGTCCTCCACCTGCCTTATGGCCTGTTCGTACTCCTTGGCATAGTGTGCGTTGAGCTTGTTGATGACCTTCAGTGTCTGTATTGCCTCGTGGCGTTCGTCGCGCGTTTCCTTGTCGTTGCACTCGGCAATGCGGTTGAGCAGGGCCACGCGTACACGGAAAAACTCGTCGAGGTTGTTGGAGTAAATGCCCAGAAAACTCAGGCGCTCGAGCAGCGGAATGTCTTTGCGTTCGGCCTCCTGCAAAATGCGGCGGTTAAAGTACATCCAGCTAATGTCGCGTGGCACATAGTCCTTGTTGGTGGTGACGTTCTTTGTCATGTCAGTAATTGTATGTTTTGGTTCGTTTGTACGATGTCGTTTGTGCAGAACGTGGCAGCCTCATTTGTTGGCATGTAGCCCGGCAAGTAGGATGCTCTGTTCCGTCGGCATGTGCTTCATGCGGTATGCTTGTTTCCGACTGCAAAGGTAGAGGTGTGGTGTGTCAGCGGTGTTACGGCCGCATTACAAAGGTGTTAAGGGTGTGCATTGGTGGAATTTGAGATGACGGGTTAACTTGCTCACTAATTCAGCCAAAACTTCAAGTTTGTATGCAGACGTGTTATAGTAATTGTTCGCGTGTACGCGTCAAACGTTTTATATCTTTTTACCTGCACTCTGTACAAATCGTCTGCACTGCGTTGATTATCAGTGTATTCGGTGTTGTAGAGGTAGACGTGCTTTAAGTGTGCACTGGTGTATTCGTCAGCACACGTGGTCTTGGCACATGGCTGGGTGAATGTGCAATGATGGGTCAGAGAGGTAAAAATAATATTTTTGCGCACAAGCTTAACCAAAAAATGCCAAGTTAGCTTTGCAAGTTTCGGTACAACTTTGTACCTTTGCCTTGAATTTTCAGAAATCAAGTTACAAATGGAGACGTTTTTCAAATCACACGCCTATCTGATGGAACATTTCAACGCACCGGTGCGGCGCTCGTTGATGGACACCATCGACTGGAGTTACCGTTTGATAGGTATTAAAGGCCCGAGGGGCGTGGGACGTACTTCCTTCCTGTTGCAGTATGCCAAAGAAAACTTTGACGTACGGCTTCGTCAGTGCCTGTATATCAACCTCAATAGCTTTTACTTTCAAGCGCACGGCATAGTCGACTTTGCCGGACGTTTTATGGCTGAGGGTGGTCAGGTGTTGCTCATCGACCAGGCTTTTAAGTTGCCCGATTGGCGTGAGCAGTTGTGCGAGTGCTACCACAAGTACCCCTATCTGCGCATTGTGTACACCACCTCGTCGGTGAACATGGGCGATGGGGAGGACGAAACAGAATTGTCTTCGATTAGCCGCACCTACGTGTTGCATGGTTTCTCGTTCCGCGAATATATCAATCTTGAAACGAACGAGAACTTTGACGCTTATACATTTGACCAACTGCTCTCGGACAGCGAACAGATACTTAAAACCATACTGCCTAAAGTACACCCCTGGCATTATTTCCAGGATTACTTGCAGCATGGCTATTACCCGTTCTTTCTCGAGAACCACAACTTTACCGAAGCTCTGCTCAAGGCTATGAACAATATGATTGAGGTGGACTTGCTGCTTAACAAGCAGATTGAGCTGAAGTATCTGTCGCGTATCAAGAAGTTACTCTATCTGTTGGCCATTGGCGACCCTACTGCGCCTAACGTGAGCAAATTGGCTCAGGAGATTGGTACATCACGCGCTACGGTGATGAACTATCTGAAATATCTTGAGGAGACGCGCCTTATCAACATGGTGCACCACCCGGGTGAGACTTTCCCAAAGAAACCTGCTGCCATATATTTGCACGATGCCAACTTGATGTATGCGCTCTATGAGAACTGCATGACGGAGCAGACCATTATGGAAACTTACTTTGTAAACTGCCTGTGGCGCCACCACACAGTGAACAAGGGCAAGCGTCTTGGCATGTTCCGCATCAACAACGCCACAAACATTTGTGTGTGCGATCGTGCCCGCCGTATCCGCACCGCCGCCGACACTATATATGTGAAGTATAATACTGATGTCGGACGCGAAAATGAAATACCGCTTTGGCTCTTTGGCTTCCTTTACTAAGCCAGTGTGCTAATGTGTTAATGTGACGCTCGCTTCGTAAGCTAATGTGCTAATGCGCATTATAACGTCTGCCAGCTGAAACTAAAGCAAATCAAGAACGATAAAACTGGACTAAATAAAGCAACATAACATCATTTCTATTTAATAAGTAGTGTTTTGACTATGCTGATAATGCAAGTGGGTTGATACTACGTATTGTTAGGGTGCAATGACGTCAATGAATTGGCTATGAAGTATGACTCCGATAGCTTAATGATGGCGTCAGCTCATTAGCATATTGACCGCATTGGCATATTAGCATATTAAGAACCTCGCAAAATTACAATTATGGCTAACAAGAAGTTTATTACTTGTGACGGTAACCAGGCTGCTGCGCACATTGCGTACATGTTCTCAGAGGTTGCTGCCATTTATCCCATCACGCCGTCATCACCTATGGCAGAGCACGTTGACGAATGGTCAGCACAGGGTCGCATCAACCTCTTTGGCGACACTGTAAAGGTGCAGGAAATGCAAAGCGAAGGTGGTGCCGCAGGTGCCGTGCATGGCTCACTGCAGGCAGGTGCACTTACCACTACATTCACAGCTTCACAGGGCTTGCTCCTGATGATCCCTAATATGTACAAAATTGCTGGCGAACTGCTTCCTTGCGTGTTCCATGTGTCAGCTCGTACATTGGCCACTCACTCACTCTGTATCTTCGGCGATCACTCTGACGTGATGGCTTGCCGCCAAACTGGTTTCGCCATGTTGTGCGAAGGCTCAGTGCAGGAGGTTATGGACCTCTCGGCTGTGGCTCACCTTGCCGCACTCGACACACGCGTGCCTTTCATCAACTTCTTCGACGGTTTCCGCACTTCACACGAGTATCAGAAGATTGAGGTGATTGACCAAGAGGAAATCCGTCCGCTCGTGCCTATGGACAAGGTAGCCGAATTCCGCAACCGTGCCCTTACTCCCGAGCACCCCGTGGCACGCGGTATGGCCGAGAACCCCGAAACATTCTTCGCTCACCGCGAAGTGTGCAACCCCTACTACGACTCAGTGCCCGCAGCTGTTGAAAAGTATATGGCCGAAATCAGCAAGATTACCGGTCGTGAGTACAAGCTCTTCAGCTACTATGGTGCCGACGATGCTGAACGCGTGATTATCTGCATGGGTTCAGTAACCGAGGCTGCCCGCGAAGCCATCGACTACCTCAACGCCAAGGGCGAAAAGGTGGGTATGGTCAGCGTACACCTCTACCGTCCGTTCTCGGTTAAGCACCTCCTTGCAGCTGTGCCCAAGACTTGCAAGCGCATCGCTGTGCTCGACCGCACTAAGGAACCCGGTGCCAACGGCGAACCTCTCTACCTCGATGTGAAGGACGCCTTCTACGACGTAGAGAACCGTCCCCTCATCGTAGGCGGACGCTATGGCTTGGGCTCTTGCGACACGACTCCGACCATGATTATCTCGGTTTACGACAACCTGGCGTTGCCCGAACCCAAGGATCACTTCACACTCGGCATCGTGGACGACGTGACCTTCCACTCACTCCCCTTGGAGAAGGAAATGGCTCTCGGCGGCGAAGGCATATTCGAGGCCAAGTTCTACGGTCTTGGTGCTGATGGTACGGTAGGTGCCAACAAGAACTCTATTAAGATTATTGGTGACAACACCGACAAGTACTGCCAGGCTTACTTCTCATACGACTCTAAGAAGTCGGGCGGCTTTACTTGCTCACACCTCCGCTTTGGCGATCACCCCATTCGCTCTACATACCAGATTAAGACTCCTAACTTCGTGGCTTGCCACGTACAGGCTTATCTGCACATGTATGACGTGCTCCGCGGTTTGCGCGACAATGGTACCTTCCTGCTTAACACCATTTGGGAGGGTGACGAACTGGCAAACAACCTGCCTAACAATGTGAAGCACTACTTTGCCGAGCACAACATCACTGTTTACTATATCAACGCTACCAAGATTGCACAGGAAATTGGCCTTGGCAACCGTACCAACACCATTCTGCAGTCAGCCTTCTTCCGCATCACAGGCGTAATTCCTGTTGACCTCGCCGTAGAGCAGATGAAGAAGTTCATCGTTAAGTCGTACAGCAAGAAGGGTCAGGACATCGTTGACAAGAACTACCAGGCCGTTGACCGTGGTGGCGAATATAAGCAACTCACAGTTGACCCCGCATGGGCCAACCTGCCCGAGGACGAGAAGGTGGTTCGCGACGAACCCGCTTTCATCTCAGACATGGTACGCCCCATCAATGCACAGAACGGCGACCTTCTGCCCGTGAGCGCATTCAAGGTGTCGGAAGATGGTACTTGGCAGCAGGGTACTGCCGCTTACGAAAAGCGCGGTGTGGCAGCCTTCGTGCCCGTATGGCACAAGGAGAACTGTATACAGTGTAACAAGTGCGACTTTGTTTGTCCTCACGCTGCTATCCGTCCCTTCGTATTGACCGACGACGAGCTCAAGGGCTTCAAGGGCGAGACCATCGACATGAAGGCACCCGCCGCCATGAAGGGCATGCACTTTGTACAACAGGTTGACGTGATGGACTGCCTCGGTTGCGGCAACTGTGTTGACGTATGTCCGGGCTTAAAGGGCAACAAGGCTCTCGAAATGGTGCCGCTCGAAGGCCAGGAGGCTGAAGCCGAAAACTGGACTTACTGCACTAAGAACGTGACCAGCAAGCAGCACTTGGTTGACATCAAGCTCAACCCCAAGAACTCTCAGTTTGCTACTCCGCTCTTCGAGTTCTCAGGCGCTTGCTCTGGTTGTGGTGAAACACCGTACGTCAAACTCGTCAGCCAACTCTTTGGCGACCGTCAGATGATTGCCAACGCTACGGGTTGTTCATCAATCTACTCAGGTTCTATCCCCTCAACACCTTACACTACCAATGAGAAGGGCGAAGGTCCTGCATGGGCTAACTCACTCTTCGAGGACTTCTGCGAGTTTGGTATGGGTATGATCCTTGCCAATAAGAAGATGCGTGCACGCATTCAGAAGTTGTTGCAAGACGTTATTGCCACTGCTGAGGCTCCTGCCGAATACAAGGCCGCTGCTCAGGAATGGATTGACGGTCAGAACGATGCTGAGGCAAGCCGCGCTGCCGCTCTTAAGCTCGAGCCTATGATTAAGGCTGGTGCCGAGAAGGGTTGCGACACTTGCAAGCAGCTGGCCGAACTCAGTCACTTCCTTACTAAGCGCAGCCAGTGGATTATTGGTGGTGACGGTGCCTCTTACGATATCGGTTACGGTGGTCTTGACCATGTGCTCGCCAGCGGTGAGGACGTTAACATTCTCGTGCTCGATACTGAGGTTTACTCTAACACTGGTGGTCAGGCTTCGAAGGCTACTCCTGTTGGTGCCATCGCACAGTTTGCCGCAGCCGGTAAGCGCGTAACCAAGAAGGATCTTGGCCTTATGCAGACTACTTATGGCTACATCTACGTGGCTCAGGTGGCTATGGGTGCCGATCAGGCTCAGTGCCTTAAGGCCATCAAGGAGGCTGAGGCTTACCATGGTCCTTCGCTCATCATTGCTTATGCACCTTGTATCAACCACGGTTTGAAGATCAAGGGCGGTATGGGTCGCAGCCAGGCTGAGGAAGGCCGCGCAGTAGCTTGTGGTTACTGGCACTTGTGGCGCTTCAACCCCGAACTCGCCGACCAGGGCAAGAACCCCTTCACTCTCGACTCTAAGGAACCCGATTGGGACAAGTTCCAGGATTACCTCGACCACGAGGTGCGTTTCCTCTCGCTTAAGAAGGCTATGCCCGAACAGGCTCAGGAACTTTACGACGAGACTAAGCGTGCTGCCCAACGTCGTTACGCCTCTTACGTGCGCAAGACTAAGGAAGACTGGTCTTTGCCTCAAGAGTAAACGTTTGATACATAAATTTCAAGTCGCACCCACGTGTGGCGTGTGACTTGAAATTGCAAAATAAAAAGCGCATTCCGTATGCTCGAACGAGCATGTTTGGAATGCGCTTTTTTTGTTGTGGCGATGGGGATAATCAATCTCTGATGGGGCGACCAATCTCTAATGGGGGCGACGCGTCCCGCGTCGGTGGAAATGAGGCATTTGCTTAGTAGAGTGTATGGCTCAACTCTTTATTCCTTCTTTTCCCGACGCGAGACGCGTCGCCCCCATTAGTGCTTGAGTTTTGTGCTTAAACTTTGTACTTAAACTTTGTGCTTGAGCTTTGCGCTTGAGTTCTGCGCTTGAGTTCTGTGCTTGAGTGTATTCAGCCTTTGTGCTGCCTCTTGGCACATTGGGGACACAGACCTTTGATGACGAATGAAAAGTCGTGGGCACAGAAGCCTTCGGGCAGGTTGAAGTCGGACAGTTGCACGTTGTCAAGGCAAAAGGAGCGTTGGCAGTGTTCGCAATAAAAGTGCAGGTGGCTGTCGTGGTGGTCGCAAGTCCCTTGCTCGTTGCACAGTTCGTAGTTGATAATGCCTCGTCCGTCCTCAAAGGCGTGCACCACGTCGTGTTGTAAAAAGAGCGATAGCACTCTGAATATGCTCGACTTGTCCATGGTTGGCATCATCGCCTCTAAGTTGGTAAGGCTTAGGGGCGATGCTTTTTGGCAAAGTGTGCGGTATACCAATATGCGGTTGGCGGTAGGCTTGATGCCTTTATGCTGCAATCTTAAAATGGTCTCTTCGCTGTTCATGTAGCGTGCTGTGGTAAAGATGGAAATATTTTGTTGCAAACTTACGCAAAAACTGCCGTTGGCAAGCTGTGTGCGTAACAAAAAAAGCAGTCAACCAACAAGTGTTGATTGACTGCCTTACACAATTCAGTCGGGGTGACTGGATTCGAACCAGCGACCACACGCCCCCCAGACGCGTACTCTAACCGGGCTGAGCTACACCCCGAATTGCGAGTGCAAAATTACGGCTTTTTATTTTACTTGCAAACAAAACGCGGCTTTTTTTGTATCGATATGGCTTTTTTCTTGCATTTCGGCGTAACTTTGCGCCCGTTAAATGTATAATTTATGAATATGAGCCAACATCTTAAGGGCTACCTCTACGGTTGCATAGCTGCTGTGAGCTATGGCGTGAACCCCATTTGTGCCAAGTATTTGTATCAAGACGGTTACAACTCCAACAGCGTGTTGTTTTACCGTTTCTTGTTCGGGTCGGTCATGCTTGGTCTGCTCATGCTGGTGCAGCGCAAGCGTTTTGCCATCACACGCAGGGAGGGCAAGGTGTTGAGTCTGTTGGGTGCGGTGTTTGCCGTGTCGTCGCTCACCTACTTTCTGAGCTTTCATTACATGTCGGCAGGTGTGGCCGCCACCTTGGTGTTTGCCTACCCAGTGTTTACGGCCATGCTGATGGCCTTTTTTTTCAAGGAACGGCTCAAATGGCCTTCGCTGCTTGCCATGCTGCTTACGGTGGGTGGCATAGCCTTGCTCTACAAGGACGACAGCGGGCGCGCCATAGCGCTGATGGGCATTGTGCTCATACTCGTTTCGGCCCTCAGCTATGCCATTTACATCATTGTGGTCAACCGCAGCGGCATTGTGATGTCGAGTGTCAAACTCACCTTTTATGCCATGTCGAGCTGTTTGGTGTGCCTCACCCTCTACGCCCTGCTAACCCCTACGGGCGAACTGCAAATGCTGCACACGCCCATGCAATGGGGCATGGCCCTCACCCTCGGTCTGGTGCCAACGGTCATATCGCTCGTGTTTATGGCCATGGCCATACGCTGCATAGGCTCCACCCCAACGGCCATAATGGGTGCGCTCGAGCCAGTAACAGCCGCGGTGTTGGGCATAATGCTGTTTGGCGAGGTGATGACCCTGTGCATAGCTTGTGGCATAATGCTCATATTGCTTTCGGTTATCATGATTATACTCGACGACAAGTTGCGCCGTGCCCTGGCCAATGTGAGGGTGGTAAGGCGCGGAAGGCTCATTATAAAGAAAATAAGGTGGCGCTAACGCCCTAATTGACATATATATCACTACCTTTGCAACATTATGAGTACACAAGATAACATATATCCCATATTCGACCGCATGCTGTCGCGCCAGGACAAAGAGCAACTGCTCGGGCAAAAAGGCGTGATGCTGTGGTTTACTGGGCTTAGCGGCAGTGGCAAGAGCACTGTGGCCATAGCCTTGGAGCGTGAGTTACAAAAGCGCGGTCTGCTGTGCCGCATACTCGATGGCGACAACATACGCACCGGCATCAATGCCAACTTGGGTTTCTCGGCCGACGACCGACGTGAAAATATACGTCGTGTGGCCGAGGTGGCCAAACTCTTTGTCGACACCGGCATCATTACCATAGCGGCCTTTGTGAGTCCGACAGAGGACTTGCGAAATTTAGCGCAGCACATCATTGGCAAGGACGACTTTAAGGAAATATTCATATCCACCCCGATAGAGGAGTGTGAGCGTCGTGATGTGAAGGGCCTTTATGCGCGTGCACGCCGTGGCGAGGTAAAGAATTTTACGGGCATATCGGCACCCTTCGAGGCCCCGCAGCACCCGGCACTGAGTCTCGACACCTCAAAACTTTCGCTCGAGGAGAGCGTGGCGCAGTTGTTGCAACTATTGAACATAAAATAAGTAGGTGTTCAAAATTATTTTTACATTGAAAGTGCATTATCGGGGTGCAGATGTTCCCTTCGGGTGAGGGAGCATAGCGGGCTATGTGACCGAGGCCGAAGGGAACAGATGCGCCTCGAGAATGTGCTTTCAATGTGAAAATGACACCTACTGATTATATAAAATAATTTTGAACACCTACTTAAGTAGTGTAAATAACATAAGGAACTATGGAAATTAAAATAACGTCGCTCAACGACATTGACAACGCGGCCAAGGCTTTTGTCGAGGCCATGGATCAGAATACGGTGTTTGCCTTTTACGGCAAAATGGGTGCTGGCAAAACCACATTTATAAAGGCAGTGTGCGAGGCTCTCGGGGTGACCGAAGTGGTAAATTCGCCCACCTTCAGCATCGTCAACGAATACCGTTCAGAAACTACTGGCGAACTCATTTATCACTTCGACTTTTACCGCATCAAAAAACTTGACGAGGTGTACGACATGGGTTATGAGGACTACTTCTATTCAGGGGCAGTGTGCTTTATAGAATGGCCCGAACTCATTGAAGAACTCCTGCCAGGTGATGCCCTGAAAGTGGAGATTACCGAACAAGAGGACGGCAGCCGCATTGTAAAATTCTGATATTGAAAACCTGCTAACCCCACATACCATTTGCTTATGAAACGATTACTCACACTGGCCATGTCGCTGCTGTCGCTCTCGGTGGCGGCGCAAACTGTGGCCAGCATGAACGAACTCAATGCTGTGCAAAAGGCAGCTGCCACCAATGTCAAGTTGACTGGCAAACTGTCGACTGGCGGCAATTCCGACTTTCGCCAGTTACGCGACTTGTGCTATCAATTACGCAGCATCGACCTCGGTTCGGCCGATTGCGAGGCCATACCCAATAATGCCTTTCACTCGCGTCATGTGCTCGAGCAGGTAGTGCTGCCCGAAAATGTGCGCACTATTGGTTCGCAGGCTTTCTTTGCTTGTACTGCACTCAACAGCATCGAACTGCCCAAAACGCTAACCCGTGTGGGCGATGCAGCATTTTCGGGTTGCACCAAGCTGCGCGACATCACAATTAACGGCACCCCCACGTTGGGCGAGTTCGCCTTTGCCCGGTTGAGCGGACTGCGCACGCTGCGTGTCAACTCGGCCGTGCCCCCTGTAGCTTCGGCCTCCACCTTTGAAGGCATAGACCGTAAAAAGGTGAAGCTCGTTGTGCCGCGTGGCAGCGAAATGAAATACCGGCGCGCCGAGGGTTGGAGCCGTTTCTTCGGCACACCCGACAATGACAACCGCTTGTGCAACCCTGCCGAAGCACTTGTGCCAGTGCCCGCCCATCTTGAAATGACTGGCGGCAACCCCCTCAGCGTGAACCGCCTGTGGGAGGTGATGGCAGCCGATGGGTTGGCCAACGAATGCGTGCAGGCCGAGCGCTTGCTGCGCGAACGCTTGCCAAAGGTTAAGAACCCTGTTATAGCCGGCAAGGCCACCCTCACACTGGGTATAGACACAAGTTTGGCAGACGATGAGGCTTACACGCTTGTAGTCAGCGAAAAGGGAGTGACCATTCAAGGGCGCACGGCGCGTGGCGTGTTCTATGGCCTGATGACTTTCGACCAGCTACTGCGTGGCAACGGCACATCGGCCTGCTGCGAGAGCATTCCGCAGTTGCGCATAGCCGACCAGCCGCGCACCCACATACGCGAACTGATGCTCGACCCATGCCGCACCTTTATACCCTTTGATGAGTTGAAGGCATTCGTGCCCGAGATGGCCCGTTACAAGTACAATACCATTCACCTTCACCTGACAGACGACCAGGCATGGCGCATCGAAATAAAGAAATATCCCGAACTCACGGCGCAGGCTTCGGCCCGTGTGGGCATGGACGACATGATGGTGCCCATATCGGGATACTATACGCAGAAGCAGATGCGCGAGTTTGTAGATTACGCCGCGCAATACCACATACAGGTAGTGCCCGAAATCGAAATGCCCGGCCACGAGGTGGCAGCCATTCACGTGTTTCCAGAGCTCACCTGTGGCGCCAAGCAAGTGCCCATACGCACCACTTGTGGTGTGTCGAACGAATTGCTATGCCCTGGCAGCGAATTTACTTTCGAGTTCCTTGGCAATGTGTTCAAGGAGCTGGCCGACATCTTCCCGTCGCCCTACATACACCTTGGGGGTGACGAGGCAGGCAATCCCGCACTCAACTGCTGGACAGACTGCCCCAAGTGCCAGGCACTGAAACGCCAGCTCGGCATAACCACCACCGACCGCTCTGAAAATTGGCGCTTGCAGGAGTACATGTTTAACCGTGTGATTGACACCCTGCGCACCAAGTATGGCAAGACACCCATGTTCTGGTACGAGACCGATTTCAAGAAGATACAACCCGGCTGCGTCACCTTTGCTTGGCGTCACGGGCTGACCAAGCGCGCGCTCGAGGCTGCGGTGGCAAATAATGCCAAAATCATGCTTTGCCCCGGCGAGCATTGCTACTTTGACTATCCCATGGCGCCGGGCGATATGCCCGAGGTAAATTGGGGTATGCCCATCATTCCGCTCAAGCGCACCTACGAGCTCGACCCGGCCTGGGGCATGGGCCCAGACTTCGAGCAGAATAACCTGTTTGGTGTGGCAGGCACATTGTGGAGCGAGTGCATCAACACCCCCGAGCGCATTTACTACCAGGCCTACCCACGTGCTTTGGCGCTTGCCGAGGTGGGTTGGAGCCCTGTTGCATCACGCTCGTGGGAGGGCTTCCTCAAGCGTCTCTCGCCTGTGCTCAAGGACATGATGCGCCGTGGCATCACCTTCTCTATGCAGTATTGATCAGCTACTGCTACCACATTGGTAGATAAGATATATCCCATTCTCCCCTCATATCACCCCCTTGCCGGGTGCTATGAGGGGATTTTCATTACCCATTGCTTGCGGTCGGCTTTCCCATTCGGCATAGATGCCTCTCGCGCACACCTCCGTCAAAAAATGCCACGTTTGTTCGTACTTTTTCTTATAACGGCTAAATACTTGATTATCAGTGTAATACGATAAAGTGTGCAAAGCGCGTACGCCAAGAATAGTAGCGCAAATGAAAAATATTACAGCGTATTTTTGAAATACGCAAGACAAAATACTATATAGAGCTGTGAGCAAAAATAAAATTAATCTTTTATGACAAGAATTCCTGTGAACTACGAATTGTTTAGAAGAAGCATGTATGTTTCAAAAGCGTGGCAGGCGCATTCAACTTTTACCCCCGAGGAGGTGGCCCATGTAACCAAACTTAACAAGCGGGTGGCGGAACTTACGGAATGTTCGCTCGAATATGCTGTGGCTGAGGCATTGCGTGCGAGACGAAGATACCAAGAGCGGAAATCTGCCTTTCTACGCCGATACATTATAAAGGGCACTGTAAGTTTGAGCTTGCCTTGGTTTCGCACGTTAAAGTTCTGTCCCGATTGCTGCCACTATCCCGACGAAGCGTGCAAACTTTACCGCGAAGGTGGCAAATATTGCTTGAGCGATATGTTAATGACCGGGCGCCATGTCACAACCGTCATTCTGCACGACTATCACTTCCGCAAGTGCGAGGACCAACTGCGTAGCGAAGCAGCAGATTGGGGACACACCATGTTAGAGTCCGATGAAGACTTGAATGATGATTGGAAAGAACTGCGTCAGCAGTACCACCTGCCAATCTGTTGGTCATTCATTAACTTGATGAAAGATTTCACAATGAACGAAATTATGCACATCACGCCAGATCTGTTTAGGATGAACGTTGATCATGCGTACTAATACTTACTTAACACAATCAAATAACATGACAAACAACAATCCAGTAGTGTTCGACCCCCAAAATCAGTGGGCAAAGGAGTTAGGAGCCTCATTTATAGGCAGTATGGCAGTAATCTATTTCCGCGATCATTGGCATTCTCCACAACTCGATTACTTGAAGCGAGAAGAGGCCATTCAGAATTGTAAAGACTATTGTTGCTTGATGTGCAGTATGGGCTACGTGGCATTTGTAGGCTATTCGAGCGACGATGACGAGCCACAAACGGTTATTGTATGTAATGTGCCGATAGATTTGTTGTTTGGCACCTGTACGGTATTCGACGGCTATGTGATAGCGTATCATACCCCGTGCAATAACAGCGTCAAAGTCGTGTCATGGTCGTTGAACCTTGAAACGGTGCCCAATGAACCTTTGCCGCAGAGATCGTATGAGCATTTGGAAACGAAATATGAATACGAGGATTGGGACATTGACGACTTCCTTTCTTTGTCAAGAGATTTATCGCAGTGCACTATACGTGGTTGTGGGTTCAGCATAAACGACGTTGCAATTCTTTCAGGGAGAATAGAAGAGGTGGTGAAACAGCATTGGCCCGATAAGGACGAAGATGCGTTGAAGTCGCTTTATGCCCAAGCACTCAATAACTTGCAGTCGCATCGCGATGAGCTGCGCCGTAGTCTGAGTAAACCAATCAACGACTTGATAGACGAGGGGTTGATTGACCCTGACCCCAAAACAGGGGGAGATGAGGACGAAATGGAAGATTAGAAGTTAAGACACTCAAAACGCAAGCTCTAATGGGGGCGACGCGTCTCGCGTCGGGGATAGTGCAGCAGTTATTTAGTTGGGGGGTGCCTTTCCTTTTTATTTCCCCGACGCGGGACGCGTCGCCCCCATTAGAGCTTGCGTTTCTTCAAGCACCAAGCGCTACCACCAGGCGCAAGCACAAAACGCTACCTCAAAACGCAAGCTCTAATGGGGGCGACGCGTCTCGCGTCGGGAAAATATGCAGTGATGCCTTACAACTATCAGTGCTCGTTGAGCAAAATCTTGCAGATGCTGTCAGCATCGAGTCCTACGATGTGACGCAATTCGCCCACGCTGCCATGCTCAACAAACTCGTCGGGCAATCCCAAACGCGTGATAGTGGGGGAGTAGCCGTGGTCGGCAAGCCACTCCATCACGGCCGAGCCCATGCCCCCCATGCGCACCCCGTCCTCAATGGTAATCACGCGTTTGAAGTGGCGTCCTACCTCGTGCAGCAGTTCCTCGTCGAGCGGTTTAAGAAAACGCAAGTCGTAGTGCGCTATGCTCAGTCCTGGCCGGGCGGCTTCGGCCATGCTGATGGCTTTAGCCGCCTCGGTGCCAATGGGGCCCAGGGTGATGACGGCAGCATCGGTGCCTTGCTTGAGCTGGCGGCCCCGGCCTACGGCAATCTCCTTGAGCGGACAGTGCCAGTCAACCATCGAGCCGCGTCCGCGCGGATAGCGTATGACAAAGGTACCCTTGCCGGGCAGTTGTGCCGTGTACATGAGGCAGCGCAGTTCAGCCTCGTCGTAGGGCGAGGCAATGGTCAGGTTGGGCACGGGGCGCAAGGCCGCCAGGTCGAAGGCCCCGTGGTGTGTGGGGCCGTCCTCGCCCACAAGGCCGGCGCGGTCAAGGCACAGCACTACTGGCAGGTTGAGCAAGGCCGCGTCGTGTATCACATTGTCGTAGGCACGTTGTGCAAAGGCCGAATAAATGTTGCAGAAAGGCTGAATGCCCTCTTTGGCCATACCTGCCGAAAATGTGACAGCGTGGCCCTCGGCTATGCCCACATCAAAGGCACGGTCGGGCATGGCCTTCATCAAGATGTTCATAGAGCAACCTGTGGGCATGGCCGGCGTAACGCCTACAATGCGCGGATTTTGCTCTGCCAGTTCGAGCAGCGTCTGCCCGAACACGTCCTGAAACTTTGGCGGCTGTGGCTTTGAGGGCTTCTCGATAATGCGTTGCCCGCTTTCAACACAGAACTTGCCCGGGGCGTGCCACACGGTAGCATTCTCCATGGCCGGCTTGTAGCCCATGCCCTTGTGTGTGTGAATGTGCAGCAACTTAGGCCCCTTCATGTCCTTAATTTCGCGCAGAATGCGCACCAATTCTATTACGTCATGCCCGTCGGTGGGGCCAAAATAGCGAATGTTAAGCCCTTCGAAAATGTTCTGCTGGTTGGCCAGCAGCGACTTGACAGAGTTGTTAAAGCGTATCACAGCCCGGCGCCGACTCTCGTTGAGTAGCCCCCACTGTGTGAGTTTGCGTGATATGCAAAAACGCATACGGTTGTACCAGTTGCTTGTGTGCAGGTGCAGCAAATACTCCTTCATGCCGCCCACAGCACGGTCGATGCTCATGTGGTTGTCGTTAAGTATGATGAGCATGTTGTTGGGGGTGTCCGACACATTGTTAAGGCCCTCAAAGGCCAGTCCGCCACTCATCGAACCATCGCCAATGAGCGCCACCACATGGCGGTTGGCCTCCCCCTTTTTAACGGCCGCGAGCGACATGCCCAAGGCTGCCGAAATAGAGTTTGAGGCGTGGCCGCAGGCAAAGGTGTCATATTCGCTCTCTTGGGGCGAGGGAAATGGGCGTATGCCGTGCAGTTTGCGGTTGGTGTGGAATGCGTCGCGTCGTCCGGTGAGTATTTTGTGCCCGTAAGCCTGGTGCCCCACGTCCCACACAATGCGGTCGTAGGGCGTGTCGTACACATAGTGCATGGCCACAGTTATTTCAACTGTGCCCAGGCTCGATGCAAAGTGGCCGGGGTTGTCGGCCAACTCGTTGATGATGTCGCGCCGCAACTCATCGCAAACGGCAGGCAGCTCGTCAACGCGCAGCTTGCGCAAGTCGGCGGGCGAGTTGATGTGTTGCAGATATTTGAAGGGTTTGTCTTGTTCCATGCTATCAGTGCTGAGGCCATGCGCGGTGCGGCTTCCCTTTCGTAGAGAGTGGCCATGTGGGCGCATATCAAAGCAAAATTAGCATATTTTTTGGTAACCGCATATATTTCGCTACGAAAAACTTGTTTTGTAGTGTTAGCCCAAAACATTTCTGTAATTTTGCATACTTACTTGATACATGACAGCATAATGGACAATATAATACAGGTAAAGGGTGCAAGGGTGAATAACCTGAAGAATATAAGCCTTGATATACCGCGCGATAAACTGATAGTGGTGACCGGCCTTTCGGGGTCGGGCAAATCGTCGTTGGCCTTCGACACACTGTATGCCGAGGGACAGCGACGCTATGTCGAAAGTTTGTCGGCCTATGCGCGCCAGTTCCTTGGACGCATGAACAAGCCCGAGTGTGACTACATCAAGGGCCTGCCGCCCGCCATAGCCATTGAGCAGAAAGTGACGAGCCGCAATCCGCGTTCAACGGTTGGCACAAGCACCGAGATATACGAATATTTGCGCTTGCTCTTTGCCCGCGTGGGCCACACCTTTTCGCCCATCAGCGGGGCAGAGGTAAAGCGCAATACGGTGCAGGACGTGGTAGACTGCATGCTGTCGTACTCTGAGGGTACGCGCTTCACGGTGACAGCCCCCATGCGTGTGCGTCATGGGCGCAGTCTGGCAGCACAGTTGCAGGTTGACTTGCAGCAAGGCTTGTCACGCCTCGATGTCGATGGCGAGATGGTGCGCATTGAGGACTTTCTCAACGACCTGCAGCAAGGCAAACTGGTGGTAGACGATGCCCCGGTAGGCAGCGACGAGGCTGGCAGTGTGGCCGCGCAGCCCGACGCACAACATTACACCATGAGCCAGGTGGCGTTGCTCATCGACCGTCTGGCGGTGAGCAAGCAGCACGATGTGCAGTCGCGTTTGGCCGACTCGGCCGAAACGGCCTTCTTCGAGGGCGACGGCACCTGTATGTTGCGCTTTTATCCGGCCCGCATACTGCACACCTTCTCCACACGTTTCGAAGCCGATGGCATGAAGTTTCGCGAGCCCGACGACAACATGTTCTCGTTCAACTCGCCCATTGGCGCTTGCGAGCGTTGCGAGGGGTTTGGCAAGATAATGGGCATCAGCGAGCATCTGGTAGTGCCCGACACATCGCTCAGCCTGATGCAGGGCGCTGTAATGTGCTGGCGTGGTGAAAAGATGCAAGAATGGCTGCACGAGTTTGTGCGCCGTTGCTCGCAAAAGGGGCTCGATTTCCCTATATTCGAGCCTTATTTCAAACTCACACGCAAGCAAAAGGACATACTGTGGCACGGCGACAAGGCCGAGCAGGCTTTGCCCGAGGAGCAGCGAGTGAGCATTGACGCTTTCTTCCGCATGCTGGAGCGCAACCAATACAAAATACAGTATCGCGTGATGTTGGCGCGTTATCGTGGCAAAACGGAGTGCCCCGACTGTCATGGCTCGCGCCTGAAGCCCGATGCCGAATACGTCAAGGTGGGCGGGCGCAGCATAACCGAACTGGTGAGAATGCCGGTGAAGGATTTGCTTCCGTTCTTTGAACACCTCGAACTCTCTGAGCACGATGCCGCAGTGGGCAAGCGCTTGCTCAACGAAATACGCAGCCGCTTGAAATTCTTGTCGGAGGTGGGACTTGACTATCTGACGCTCGACCGCGTGTCGAACACACTGTCGGGTGGCGAAAGTCAGCGCATAAACCTGGCCACCTCGCTCGGTTCGTCATTGGTAGGCTCGCTTTACATACTCGACGAGCCAAGCATCGGACTCCACCCGCGCGATACAGCCCGCCTGATACGTGTGCTCAAGGAGTTGCGCGACTTGGGCAATACGGTGATTGTGGTGGAGCACGATGAGGAAATCATGCGTGCGGCCGACTACATTATCGACATCGGGCCAGAGGCCGGACGCCTTGGCGGACAGGTGGTATATAATGGCCCCTATGTGGCCGACGAAAAGGCCTTGCGCGCCACATCGGCTGTATACGATGCCGACAAACAACTGTACACCTCGCACACGCTCAATTACTTGTATGGCCTTGAGCACATACCCATGCCGCTGTCGCGCCGCTCGTGGAACCGCGCCATCAGGGTGGAGGGCGCACGGGCCAACAACTTGAAAGGCATTGATGTGGATTTTCCGCTCAACGTCATGACGGTGGTGACGGGAGTAAGCGGTTCGGGCAAGTCGACACTGGTGCGCGACATATTTTACCGCGCTTTGAAACGGGCTAAGGACGAGGTGACCGAAAGGCCCGGGGAGTTTACAAAACTTTCGGGCGACATTGATGCCGTGCAGGCCATAGAATTTGTCGATCAGAACCCGATAGGCCGTTCATCGCGCTCAAATGCTGTGACGTATGTCAAGGCTTACGACGAGATACGCAAACTCATGGCTGCTCAACCCCTGGCCAAGCAAATGGAGTTTACACCAGCCTATTTCTCATTCAATGCCGATGGCGGCCGTTGCGAGGAGTGCAAGGGCGAGGGCACGGTAAAGGTGGAGATGCAATTCATGGCCGACCTCGTGCTGGAGTGTGAGAGTTGCCACGGCAAGCGCTTCAAAAGCGACATACTCGAGGTGAAGTATGAGGGAAAGAACATTTACGACATTCTCGAAATGACCGTAAATCAGGCAATGGAGTTCTTCAGCGAACACAATCAGACTAAGATTGTCAACCGCTTACGTCCGTTGCAGGAGGTCGGTCTGGGCTACATCAAGCTTGGCCAGTCAAGTTCTACTCTGTCGGGTGGCGAAAACCAGCGCGTCAAACTGGCCTACTACCTTGGGCAGGAACGCTCTGTGCCCACGCTCTTTATATTCGACGAACCCACCACGGGCCTTCACTTTCACGACATCAACCGCTTGTTAAAAGCTTTCAACGCTTTGATTGAGCGTGGTCATACCATCGTTATCATAGAGCATAACCTTGATGTGATAAAGTGTGCCGACTACATGATAGACCTCGGTCCGGAAGGCGGACGTGAGGGAGGTCAGCTTGTGGCTTGTGGCACCCCCGAGGAGGTGATGACACAGGGTAAGGGTTACACGGCCAAATATCTGAAGGAGGCTTTGTCGTAGCGCTTAGTGATAGCACTTAGTGATAGCGTTTGTCGCTTGAAGAAACGCTACCACTAATGGGGGCGACGCGTCTCGCGTCGGGATCAAGGCAAAGGCTCACAGACAAGTGTGTAATTACCACTGTCTATGAGCCTTTATTAAGTGCATAAACCTTTGCTTTAATGCCCGCGGGACGCGTCGCCCATTAGAGCTTGCGTTTGGTGGTAGCGTTTGGTGCTTGCATTTAGTGGTAGCGGGCCCCTTACCATACTACAGCAACTTACACATCGAGTATCTTGCATCTTACACTAATACATTGCAACTCATTGATTATCAATATTTTACTTAGTGTAAGATGTTGCCAATTTTACCTACACGCATCCTACACACCCCACATGCTGCCACACGGCACAAGCACGGGAGGAGGATATTACGGCATAGGGGAGCAGAAAAGTCTGTTGCTCCGACAGATTCTTCTACGTCCCTGTGGTGTATAATCCACCGCATACGACAAAATCGACTGTGTGACAGCGGGGTGGGGGTGTAAGATGTATGTAGGGGAGTGTAAGATACTTTGAAATTATCTTACACTCTTGAAATAGCTGATTATCAACTTGTTACGCACAAATAGTGTAAGATGGCAGTAAAAGCACACGCACTCTTTTACATGTAGGCAGACGGGGAGGGAACAAATATTTGTGTACAAATTGTACACTTTTTTTGATGGGTGCAATGCCCTGGTGTTACCTTTGCAGCACTTTAATTTTGTACTAAACCAAATTGTATTGACCACCATGAAACGATTGCTTAACAGAATGCTGCGCTTCTGCAAAATAACTCAAGTTTCGGATTTAGCAAATGCGGGCTGAAAGCCCAATGTAATCCATAG
>ENA-ORMX01000385-ORMX01000385.1-human-gut-metagenome-genome-assembly--contig:-NODE-385-length-34131-cov-6.987821_pt1 | contig 34131 bp, 27 predicted proteins | sample MGYA00242108_ERZ509007 | MGnify/ENA primary metagenome ERZ509007 (study PRJEB26280, sample SAMEA2338745) | human gut metagenome | biome: human gut; feature: human-associated habitat; material: faeces...
GGAACCGCTGCTCAATTTCGCCGGTCGAGGTGATTTTGCTCAGCGGTGTACGCAACTAATGCAGCACTCTGGATGAACATGCCGCCAGAACCACAGCAGAGATCTATAAAGACGCTGTCTTTGATACAAACAGAAAAAGCCTTCTCCGGCACATAAGTGCTGAAAAAGGCTTGAAATAAAGGACTTTCGAGGTTCCACTGTGTTTTACAGCAGAGATTCGTAAGCCCTTTTTCTGTTTATTTGATTGTTACTGGCCGGTTCTGTGGCTTGTGGAACTTACCCATCAAAAACGGCTGTCAGAGGAATAATTAAAAAGTGTGGAATAATTAAAAGGTTTCAAACTCTAATCCTTTTTTGTAAAAGCCTTCACCCCTGTCCATATTGCTCCGCCTATTAATGCGAGAACTCCCATTACAGTAACGCCTGTATCTCCGGCTTTCTTTTTACATGCAGAACAAATACCCGTCTTGTTTTTACCTACTATGGTTTTTCCACACATTTTGCATTTTTTCTCTTCATTGTTATTCTTGCTCATCATTTACATCCTCCACTGAAACTATGTAAACATCTTTGTTTTCGATTGCGAGTCTTGTGCTTTCTAATGCAGGTTCGAGTTTTTTTGAAAAGGTATACCAACAATCTGTGTTTTCTTTGCTATAGTGATAGTTATCGTGCATCAGCTCTATAGCAGACATACCTCTTCCGCCTATTTCCTGCGTGATAAAATCGTGCATTACGGTTTGATAACGATCCAATACGAGCTTTGAGTCCTCCCGACGACCGAGTGCCTCAAACACCTGCATTTGTACGCCAGAAAACTTTGTTGCCAACTGCAAATCATCCGATAAATTTGAAAGAAGAGTATCTATAGAAGATTGTTTGTGGAACAACGACCATTTTGTGTTCTTCGCAAGATGTAATGAAGCAGTTCGCATTTCCGCATATACGCTATTTAACGCTGTTGTCATCCTGTCAGATGCCTTTTCAAGGAACTGGTTCCTCGATTCAATAGAAGTTGCGTTCTGCGCTTGTAAGATATAGTCACGAGCATCAAAGAAAGGCGTGAGAATATCTCTATCCCGATCTCGATCCAACTGATAACTCTGCATTTCTTGGATGCCTTTTAGTGTGTCTTGAATTTGCTTCATTTGCATTTGATTAGCGATACTTCGAGTGGTTTCGAGAGTTCCGGGATTATTAATTACTTTTTTAAGTGTGATATCTTTGACACGAACCCCATTTTCATCAACGATTACCGCACGAAGATTACCATCCACTTGTTTTGAGTCTCCTATAGAGTATAGACCCTGTTTGAGCTTTTCTTTTACCCCTGCTGGCAGGCTATCAAAATCAGGAACAAGGGTGATGTTTCCTCTGGCAACAACAGCAGCATGTTGAACAACATCATTTATTATTCCAAGGTCTGCAACAGAAATATTTGAAACCACTTCAACAAACGGACTATCTGCCAAAGATCGTGTTAACTGTTGAGCATATAAGCCCATGAAATCACTCATTTTTGATATTTCATATCCGTTCGTATCTGCGTCAGTTACAAGAATATGTAGTTCAGAAGGAACAAGAGCAGTGACAGATTCTTTGTTTCCCTGATCCTTGTATTCATTTGAGTCAATCACGGTGTTTCACCTCTTTACACTTGGATTTTAACCATGCAAAATGCTCTATGGCTATGGCATTGAGCTGTGCGGCAATCTCCGAGAAATCCTGGTTTAAATCAAGGGTTTTCACACTGATTTGATTGCCGCTCATCTGATAGACATTATCCGGCTGAATTGCTTCGTCTGTTGCGGCATAAAGGAGCATGCCGGAAACCTTGTGGGGCTGATCCCCGAACTCCGTATCCTTGTTCTTGACGTAGGTAAAGATCTGATACAGATTGCCGGAATGGAGCGTGTGGACGTCGTACTGAGTCTGCGTGGTATGCGTGTAATACTTAGCGTCAATGATAAGCACCTCGCTCCCTCTGGTGAGCATGATGTCGCTCTGCATTCCCGGTAGCATCGTCCCGATACCATCATCCAAGGCCCACGGGATCTGCGAGGCCGTCGCCGTCACCTGCGGACACTCCTTGGCGTAGTATTCGAGGATGAATTTCTCGTACAGACGGTTCATGCGCTGTTCATCCACAAAAGAGGCCAGCTTGTATTCTCCAGAGTCTGTGGTCAGAAGCATTCCTTCCAGAATGAGCTGGCAGAGGCTGATGAGCATACGATAGGTATTGTTGTTCCTCTGGAACCGAATGGCTGACCAGCGGATCGTGGTGGGATCGATCGTGTCAACATTCGAGAAGAACAGCATTTCCTTTTTCAGATCGCTTTTGTACTCCTGATCCACCCTCGTGTGCCTGAGCAGAAGCATAACGGTCGTTTTCAGTATCTGATTCAGGAGATTGTTTTCAGAAAGCTCGTCGTACTCGCAGGTCAGCGCCCGCTTTCTGGCAAGGCGGTTCTGAATGGTCCCCGGCATATCGATCTTGCCACGGACTACTGCGACATCCTCTTTACGGTTTAAATACTCCCGGTAAAGGCCCTGCTTTAACTGTCTGCTGATGCCCTTCGCCAGAATCGCAGCGAAGAGGTTATGGATGTTCTCGAACTCTTCGGTAGCAACATCCTCATATCCGCCTTGATTCAGCGTCGTGAAGGCATACGAAAGCATATAGTATATGTTTTTTATGAAGATGCTCTTATCCTTAATCATTGAAACACACCTTGCAGAATGTTTTCCCACCGCTGGAGCTTGTTGGCGTCATCAAACCAGTATTCACTGAGCATCGGAAGAATGTCGTAGTCAACGATGGAATGCATCCACTCCTCGGTGCAAATATCCCTGCCGCAGAAATAGCTGTGGCCGATGCAGAAGCCCTTGCCCAACGATTTATCAAGAGAGATTTCACGGTTCAGGTCTTTCACCTTATTTACGAGTTCATTCAGCGTCTCGTTGTTCAGGCTGTTCTGGTAATGGATGAAGCCCTCGGAATCGAATCCCGGTTCCACTTCAAAGAAGCTGAAGCGACGACGAAGCGCATAATCGATCATGGCGAGACTGCGGTCTGCCGTGTTCATCATACCGATGATGTAGAGGTTCTTCGGAACGGAGAATGAGAGCCCGTTATAAGCGAGGGTCGCTTTTGTACCTCTGTAGTCCTTCTCGATCAGCATCAGCAGCTCACCGAAGATCTTACTCATATTTCCACGGTTGATTTCGTCGATGATAAAGAAGAACTCCTTGTCCGGCTGGTTTGCGGCCTTCTGGCAGAAGCGATAGAAAATACCATACTTCAGCTCGAAACCATCCTCGACTGGCTTATAGCCCATCATGAAGTCTTCGTAGGAATAGTTCTGGTGGAACTGTACGAACTCGATGCGGCTATCATCCTTTTCACCCATCATGGACCACGCCAAACGTCTGGCGGCGAAAGTCTTACCAACACCGGGAGCACCCTGCAGGATGATGTTCTTCTTGTTGCGAAGAACGGCCACAAGGTTCTCGTAGCGTTTTTCGGTCATATACACTTCATCAAGGAAGTCGCTCTTTGTATAGGCGTCAATGGAGGCTTCCTGCGCTACCGGATTCTCATCACGAATCATGTCGAGGATGAAGTCAAACTCGCCTCTGGTGAGCTTGAACAGGCTGCCTTGCGGATTCTGGAAATACTCCATACGCTCCAGCTCCGGGCAGCCTCTCAATGTCGCATAATCAATCGGTGAAGTCAGGCCTTCGACCTTTTCAAAGAACAGCTTCTCGCCGTCTTGTTCTGCGCTGACACGACCGATGGCAACGATCTGCTTTACCGGATTGGATTCGTACCCGATGATCATATCGCCAGCCTTCGCATCAAGGAAGTTCTGGAAGATACGACGCTTGTTGCCATTCTCATTGTAGAGCGTGTAGGACTGAACCTCTCCAACAGCGATGTCTGCAAAACTCCAGATCTTCGGATTGGCATTCAACCACCAATAACCACAATCCTGCTCACCGGGAGCCGCTGTGACATACAGTTCGATACTGCTGAGATCTTTCTTGTCGAGTGCAGCAGAAAGCTCATCTCTCAGTTTCCATACAAAGCTGCCATCCTCGTCTTTTCCTGCATCACGGCCCGTATAGAGAACCGTCCACCACTGAGTGGAACCATCATCTCTGGTGTTCGGCGTGATGCTGGTGGACTCACAAACTCTTCTTGCCAACGCTACAGAGCCAGAATTATAGAAGTTCTTTGTCTCGCCGTATTTCACAGCAAGCTGAGTGCAGGAAGCCATGCCGCCATAATCCTTCATGCGCTTCATGATTTCCAGCGCACCCGTCGTAAAGACGGTTTCATCCTTCAACAGCTTGCTCCAATCCTCAACAGAGAGGCCGGGATCAAAGTCTGCGCCATACCAGCTGGTAGTATCAGGAGCAACATCCTTCTGAGAGTAATACCGGCTGATGTAGAAACCGACGTCGATGGTCAGCGTCTTCAGTTCCGGATCAGGATAGCAGGTATCGGTCAACTGCGACTGGAACAGGTTCACCAGTTCGGTATCCTCTTTGAGGGCCACACTGATTTCATCATAGAGCTTCAGGAAGTTCCGGATGTTATCGGCATAAGCACCTTTTTTGAAGCGATAGTCAGATTCCAGCTCACTGGCGACCGTTTTTACTTCACCGAATTTATAGATGTAATACTTATCCGGGTAGCGGAGCCACAGGTATGTGCTGATGGCATTCTCGTACTGATAATGCTGCGCTGCTCCGTTGCCGTATTTCTCCAAGAGAACGGTCGACTGCATTTTGAAGGCATCCATTCTCTCGAACACATCCTTGCTCTCATCAAACAGAGCGATGAACATTGCACGGACCTCTTCGGGAGCGGATTTTGCAAAACCGACAATCATGCCCTTCGGGAAGTTGTTATTAGAAGCCAGCAGGTTGAATGTCTTATCCAGCGAACGATTCAGCATTTCTGCAAAATCAGCTGCTTTCACATCCCAATTGTCCTGAAACCACCTTACGGCCTCCCACTTGTATTTTTCTTCGCCCCATTGCTTTGAAACGAAGTTCTGCTTGTAAGAAACAAGCACATCTGCGAGTTTTGACTGGTCAAACATTCCTCTGAACCTCCTTAATCAGCGTACTGCTTATAGTTATCCACCTGCTTCATAATCTCATCGTAGGCGTCGTCGATCGTTCTCGGCGGATAACCATGCTTTTTCAGCAGCTTTGCGACGTCCGCATACAACTCATCCTTGACATCCTGCCGGTTGGTCCAATCGGTGTACTTGGATTTGTTACCCACGAGCTTTTGGATTTCTTTCGCAAGGAAAATGTATGTATCCTCGGCCAGTTGATCCTTAAACCCATATTTCTCGGCCACAGCGATGAGAATGTCATAGAAGGCTTTTTCCTCATAGGTAATGTCCTTTGCCTCAAATGACTGCTTCTCTTTCTTCAGATCAGAAAAGATTTTCTCAAGCTCCTCACTGAGGTTGTCCACAACGTCTTCAATAATATCTTCTACATCGCTGATGGTATTCCGGGAATTATAGCGGTCAATGACATTCTTCAGCTTCTTGGAAAATTCTATGGCTTTAAGGCGGTTCGTTTTTCCGAACTCCTTTATTGCACGTTTCAGCAGCTTTACCAAGGCTTGATACTTTGTGTTCGGATAAGGTATCCGTTTTAGCTTTTCTATAAACTCATCGCTGAAAAGCATCTGAACATCGTCAGTAGGCTGCTCGTCGAAGTTGAATAACTTTCCGCTGTAAGTAGAACTAATCGCTCTATCGACCAGCTCGGCCACATGCTGGTTCATCAAAGTCGCATCTGGCGTATCACCAGAGGTCATCTTGAAGATAACGGATCTCACGCAGAGGAAGTAATGCAGCTGTTCGACCTCATACGCCGTTATTGCATCGTGGCCAATGCAAACGTCAAATGCCTTCTTGCAGCGTAGGGTGAATCCCATAAAATTATCTTTCCGGGCTTTCTCTGCAAGAACATATTCAACGCCTTTTTGAATGATCGTCAGTCTCTCAAGCGGAGAAATAGTCTCCGTAAAGAATGCACTGTAATCGTACCCGTGCATCAGCTCTATGATGCGATCCAAGAAATCTTTGAAAACAACCAGTGAGGTATCAACGCCATTTATAGGTGTAATGTCGCCATTGTAGAGTTTCATGGCAGTCAGGATTGCGCCTTCGAGCCCAATATAGTCGACGATGAGGCCTTCCTTCTTGCCTTTGAACACACGGTTTACACGAGAAATCGTCTGGATCAAATTGTGGGTCTCGACAGGCTTATCCAAATACATAGTGTCCATCGAAGGAACATCGAATCCGGTGATCCACATATCGACAACGATTGCAATTTTCAGGTTTGACTTATTATCCTTGAATGCCCGTGCGTAGGCTTTGCGGGTCTTCGAGTCACCGATAACAGCCGTCATCTCAGCAGGGTCATTTTTGCCGTTGGTACAAACGAGCATGACCTTTTCGATTTCGATGGAGTCTCTGTCGATGGCGGTGCCTTCATACTCCGGAGCACATTTACGCTTAACAAACCACTCTGGCCGCAGAGCTTTTATCTTGTTATAGACGGTCCACGCTATTTCACGGTCATAGCAGACGAACATGGCCTTACCATTTACCGTGGCATGTTCTTCACAGCGTTTTTCATAATGCCAAATGAAATGACGAACCACGATATCGAGACGGTCCGAATTACCGAGAATGATCTTCAGGTTGGTCATGTCTTTCTTGGACTTCTCGATCTGGTATTCGTTTGCACCGGCTTCTGCCTGCAAGCGATAATACTCGTCACAGGCCTGTGCCATTTTCTCATCCAGCTGAACTTCACGAGGACCGGGCAGACGTGCAATTCCGACTGTGGAGCCATCATCGAGGGACTGTTTCATCGTGTACTGAACGACGACTTCACCAAACACTCTCAATGTGGCGTCAACCGGTGTTCCGGTAAAGCCTACATAGGTAGCGTTCGGGAAAGAGTCTCTCAGGTACTTCGCAAAGCCATATGTCTTTTTGGCATCGCTCTTCGAGATAACATATTTGGCCTCTGTATTCGTCTGGGTACGATGGGCCTCATCAGAGATACAGATGATGTTATTTCTCCGGCTAAGAAGGCTGATGTCCTCAGAAAACTTCTGGATCGTCATCAGGTAGATACCACCGCTCTCAATATCAGCCAGCTTTTCAAGGAGTTTCTTCCTGTTTGCGATACTTACAGAGTTCTCATCGACGAGATACTCTTTTGCGTTTTCAAAGTCATCCGAGAGCTGTTCATCCAGATCATTTCGGTCAGTCAGCAGGATAATGGTCGGCTTATGCAGTTCCAAAGACATCGTGAGTCTCTTGGCAAGGAACAACATCGTATAAGATTTGCCGCAGCCGGTCGCTCCCCAATATGTACCACCTTTGCCGCTGCCGGTTCCATATTCCTTGAGAATGTTGGCATACATTTTCTCTGCGCCATAGTACTGGTAGTACTTAGGCAGGATCAAGAGATTGCTGTCGCTGTGATCCGGGAAATAGACATAGTTGTACAGGATGTTCAGGAGCGTCCTGTGTGCAAACAACCCACTGATAAGGACGTGAATCGAATCAATACCGTCTGCATTATTGTAGTCCTCTCCGTTCGTCGAGTTCCATTTGAAGTAAAACTCATAGCTGCTAAACAGAGAGCCATAACGGGTGTTGGCCCCATCACTAATAACATTGATAAAGTCAAACTTCATCAACGACGGGATGTCCTGAGAATAGCGAATGTGCGTCTGATCGTAGGCGTCAGCAATCGAGACTGTCTCATCTGCCGGATTCTTCAGTTCAAACACCGACACAGGGATACCATTAATAAACAGGACTATATCCGGACGGCGATTGTGGTATTCCTCAAACTCAAACTGGTTGACGGCCTTAAAGATGTTGATCATCTCGGCATCCGGGCCGAACTCAAAGAAGTCGATAAACTTATCCGTACCGTCATCCCGGTGAAGAACATACCCACGGGAAAGCAACTTGTACGTCTCTTTCATGGATCTGTACAAGGACTGGTTCGAGTAGCTTGTGATATAGGAGATTAGGGTGTGCAGTTCATCATCCGAAAAATAACCATACTTCCGATTCAGATAATCCTGAAAGTCCACCTGAAGGATTACATCATCCTTTTCTCGATGAATGTCATATCCGCACTCGTATTCCCAGCCACAGTTTTCAAGCAGCTCAAGGACGGCCAGTTCATAGTCGTTTTCATAGTATTTGAAATTCGCCATATTATCGACCACCTTCCTTGATAGCTCCCTTAATAAGGATCGGACAGATTTCTGCAATATCTTCTGTCCCGTTGTTGTTTGCCAAAAGTGCTTTAAACACCGCAACATATTTACGTTGAATGTCAATCGAAGGCAAGTTAATCTCTATAGCACACATTTCATTCCATGAGAACACTTCTCTTGCAGATCCCCAAGAATGATAACGAGAATACCTATCAAACTCAGGTCGGTTGAAGTACATGAACAAGAAATCTGAATCCAGTATATCCGTTGAACTCACATAAAAAACAATATATGAGCTTGACACGATATAAGTATCTTCGGTTTCGTTATGGGCTATGGTAATCTTATTCCCGTTTCTTGATGTCACAGGAACATAAGCAAAGTAATCCGGCTTTACAACCAAATAGGGTGTCAACGAAACACCACTCATGTTTGCTTTGGTCTCAATAAAGACCTTCCTGATTGAAGCACCTTTTACATCGCCTATGCCATATTTGTTTTCGCTGTTTTTTTCTTCGGAGAGGGTAATCAGATCACCGAGTTTATACTTAGTTAATGCCATAGCTAATACCCTCCATTGCAGATTCAAGCATTGACAAAGCATCTCTTTGCTTTTTTGCTGATTCACGTAATCTGTGTTGAATCCTTTCCATTTCTGTACTGTAGTCTATTTCTAAATCATGATCGATAAACTCAACATAATCAGAGGTAAACAGGCTATAATCTTTTCTACGGATTTCCTCCATCGTAGCCGAATAACAGAATTCCGGAATATCGTGATAGAGTGTTTTCCATTCAGGAGACTGCCATGCAAACAGTGTAGAAGCTATCTTACGCTTATCAGTTTCAGTCAAAAGCACATATCCGTCCTCATTTGCTTTCCCGTCTCCAAGAGTTCTGGCATCAATGAACAGTATTTCATTTTCACGGTCTCGGAGAACGACTTCTTTGTCATCCCGCTTTACCCGCTTACTCTTTTTGTGATTACCAACGATCCACAAAGTGACGGAAATATCCGTTGCATAGAACATTTCCCTCGGCAGTACGATGATAGCCTCAACCTTATGGTTTTCGATAAGCTGTTTCCGGATCTTGTATTCTTCAGAATCTGCGCCAAGAGCACCGTTAGCAAGAAGGAAGGCAGCGGTGCCGTTATAGGACAGACGGGCCAACATGTGAAGAATCCATGCATAGTTTGCATTGCTGACAGGCGGCACCTCGTATCCATACCAACGGCGGTCATTTCTGAGCTCGTTTTCGGTTCGCCAGTCTTTGAGGTTGAAGGGAGGATTAGCAAGAATGAAATCTGCACGGAGGTTCGGATGCTTGTCTGAAGTAAACGTGGAAGTGTCCACATCACCCAAGTCACAGTTCAGCCCACGTATTGCAAGGTTCATTCTGGCCAGCTTATAAGTCTTGTCGTTGGACTCCTGACCATAAATTGTAATGTCTTTCTTGTTTCCCTTATGCCGCTTGATGAACTCTGCACTCTGTACAAACATCCCGCCAGAACCACAACAGGGATCGTACACCGACCCGGAGTACGGCTGGATCAGCAGGGTCATAAGTTCGACGATATTGCCCGGAGTGTAGAACTCACCCTTTTCGGATTTTGCAGCAATGCAGAACTTTCTGAGGAAGTATTCATAGACACGACCGATCACATCGTCGGATTCTTCCTGCGAATACTGAATGCGGTCGATCTCATCAATCAGCGAAGAAAACTTTGACGGCTCGATATGAAGCGTGATGTAGAAACCAATGGGAAGAGCTCCCTTCAGCGTGGGATTATTCTTCTCCATGTTACGGAAGGCATCGTCAATATAGGTGAATATTTTGTTTGACTTAGAATTGTCCTTGATGTAATTCCAGCGGTCATTCTCCTCCAAGAAGAACACGTTGTCCTTGGAATAAAAGCGAGGATTATCAATAAAGTCTGCCGTTTCCTCGTCGGCCAGCAGCTTCTCTCGCTGTGCTTTGAACTTGTCATATGCAAAGCGCAGGAACAACAAGCCCAAGACGACGTTCACATAGTCCGTCGCCGTCACACTGCCTCTCAGTTTATTACACGCATTCCACAGGCCAGCCTCAAGGGATACCTGCTTTTTTTCTGCTTTTGCCATAATCACGCCTCCGTCATAGTTTTTCATTCTAATTCTAAAGCTTTATGTGTCCCATTATCAGGACTTTATCCGTTTTCCGGTCATCATCTTATAATGCTGACTCTGGTCGAGGGCCTCAAAGATCATCTGGAAGACCCGCTTGTATGCGTCTACATCCTCGCAATCCTCAACATAGTTCAGTCCGTCGCTGATGCCGTTGGGATTGTTGATGTACGCCAGTAATGAGGAGGCCAGCTGATAATCGGTCATGTCTGGCTTTTCGCCTTCGACTTGTTTGATGAACTTATTACGGTTCTCCGGTTTCTCCAGAACAATTTCCCGGAGGTCGCTTCCTTCATATCCGCAGAGTTGCAGGAAGTAGTATTCGAGTATACGCCTCATCACGTTCAGGGCCGGGATCGTAGACTGGATGTCCCGGAGCTCATCCCACAAAGCGGCGTAGGAGTTCTGGACCGGATTATAGTTTTCTTCTTCGGTCGGGATTTCCTTGCTCTGACGTTTACAGAGCTTGATGGTGGAAATGTTGTCGTTCTTCCGAATCATGTAGAACGACGTGCAGTTGTAATAACCTACCTGCTGGTAAGTGACTTCACGATGGAAGTACACGTTGTGGGTCAGGACAAACAGCTGCTTGATGTAGTCGCCGGGAACTTTCGGATTCAAGTACTCAGTATTGTTCCGGCAGACATTGATCATCTCACGGACGATTGCGCTGACGAGGAACAGAGCCGTGCTATCCATACTGGACACCGGGTCATCGATAACGACGATTTTTTCCTTGAGCTCCTCGCTGCTCATGCTGCCACGCACCTGATGATAGAAGTACAGGAAAGCGATAAAGTTCCGTTCACCCTCACTGAGGTTTTCCGCAATTGAGCCGTCTTCACGGATAACCTCATACACGTTCTCCACACCTTCCTTGACACGAATGCTGAAGCCTTGGAAACCGGAATCCTTCAGAATCTTATTGATGCTGTCGATGGCAGCCTCAGTATTCGCATTGTGCTTGTTCAGGTCGGAGATCTCATTTGTCAGGTCTCCGATTTCTTTTCTGAGCTTCTTGCCACGCTCGGTAACGTCGTCGATTTCCTTCTGGAGTCGGTCGACCTCATCCTGATAGCTCTTCACGTCAGCCGCCAGCATGAACGCAAGATACTGCATGATTTCTGTCTTGCATTTGCTCTTGCTGGACCTCTTGGCAGAAACTACATCGTTATTTGTCTTGATCTGCTTATTGATTTCGTCAATCATTGCACCGATTTCTAACAGGAGTGTATCGGTATCCTCAAGAGAAATGGTCTTTGACGGTTCTTTGACCTTCTCAGCAATGCGCTGACGGTTGATTTCAAAGTTGCTCTCCAACAGGGCGAGTTTTTCCTGATAAGCAGTCAGATCAATCGTCGGCATAACGTCGCTGGCATTAGCCTGAAGCACCCGGACGATTTCTCTGGTCTCTCTTTCATACACAGTCTGGAACTGCCCAAGATCACGGATGTCCTGCTGATACTGAGCGTCAAAGGTAGCCGCAATATCCGCCTCAAAGTTTGCCGGGAGCTTCTGCTGGCAGTACGGGCATTTTCCACCCGCTGCACCGGCATAATGGGTATGACCATCACGAACCCAATCGGATGCTGTGTCACCGAGAGCCTTCATGAATTTTGCGAAAGGCGTATCGCTGCTGCTGACAATCATTCTATCGAGCAGTTCCTTTCCGGGAAGGCTACCGCAGGTGGTAGCTGCGGCTTTTTTGAACTCCGTATACGCTCTGGCTGAATCGTCAAAAGCTACGTCATAGAGACGCTCCAGCTCTGCCAGATCGTGATCGGTCGGTTTTGTTTCTCCAAGTACGGCCTCGGCAAAGTTCTTCTTTTGCTTCTTGCCGTCCATGCACTTATCGAAGCGTCTGCGGATTTCCGCAGTCTTTGAAAAGCAGGTGTCCTGAAACTGCGTCAGCGCAGATGCAAGGCCATCTGTTTTCTTTTTATGCTCATCAAGAGCTGTCTGACGAGCATCCATTTTCTGCTTTTTCTGATCTGTAAGTTCAGCGATCTTCTTTTTAGCCTCGACATCCTCTTCACCGAAGATAAAGACGCCTTTGAGATCGCCGTAATTCACAAAGTTGTCGTTGATGAAATCCTGATTATAAACGAGCACTTCAAAGTCGTCGGCGGTTTTGCCATCGGCCCAGACAACTCCGTCATCCTCCGCAATGGCGTGAGCGATAGAAGATTTTCCCGCTCCGTTATTGCCATAAAAGAAGTTGACGAACGTGAGCTCATCAATCGGGACATCTGTAAAAGTTGCTCTGTTTAGCGTGATATTCGTAATTGCTGAAGGTACCTTACGCTGCATTCAATTCACCATCCTGCTTCCAATCTCAAAGCTCATTCCTGAATTTTGCCTTTGCGGACCCATTCATCAACTTCAGAGATTTTGAATTTATACCGTTTGCCAGCCCGGTACACGGGCAGCTTTCCTTCTTTAATCCATGTGCGAACTGTATCTTGACTGATGCTCAGATGTTCAGCTACATCTTCCAGATTAACCCACTTCTCGACCTGCATTTCTTCATACTCGTGACTCATCGTATTACCTCCATTTTTCTACAAGAGTTACGATTCAAATAATCTGAACTCCAGCTTTCTGCAATGCTTCAATGAGATTTATTTGTTTCAGTGCCCAATGTGTGCGGTTCAGCTCATTAAACGATCTGGCTCCGCAGATGCCAAATTCAGAGCACTGCTCATTTAAAATCTGCTGTTGGATCGCCGTTATAACCGTGTAGTAGATCTTGATCCCGTTGTCCTGAATCTTAACGTCCTTCACGAAACCGAAATAAGCATCTTGAGCATCATCCGTCTTCCCGTAGGAATGGTTCTCATCAGCAAAGATGGCAGGATACCGTTTCAAGCCCTCGACAGCTTCTGGTGTGAGAGACGCATATTTTGTTTTCAACTCATTGTTTGTGCTCTCTGTCAAGGCCCGATCCTTTGGAACCAGAAAATAGTCGTCCTCGAACTTCTCACCAAGAATCACAAACAGATGATAGAAGTCTGTGTTAAAGGTTACTCGTGCTCTGTTCGCCCCACGCCTCGATCTGGGATCATTCAGCATTACCGTGATATTGTTTTCCACGGTATCAGCGTGAGCAACGAAATTGTTATTGCCTCCGGATACGGTAATCTCGGCGGCCTTCCCCGGCACAGGGAGATTGCCGGAGGAATTAACCGGTAAATTATTACTCATCTTGTTTTCCTCCGTTGTTTATCGTCAACTTGTCAACGTGCTGATAGAAACTGTTGTTACCGCCAGAGATGTTGATATTGAAAAATGTCGGATTGTTGTTCACCATCTGCTGACTCACAGGAGGCGTATCCTGACCGGCTGCATTTGAAGCATCATCTTCAATAGCCTCGTCAACGACCTCTGCTGTTATCGTTTCCTTCGTGTCTACCAGATAGGTGGTCAGCCCGTTAAGTATTCCTTCACCCATGCGAGCGGTGTATTTTCTTTGACCACCGCCTGTAGATGGACACCATGCATCATAGGTCTTCTTGCCGATACCATTGTCCTTACGATTTACAACAACATAATGCCAAACGCCAAGTATGAATGACGGGAGGCACACTTCCTTAAGGTCGCCCAGTGCGGCCTTTTTCTTTTTCTCTCCATTCGGTCCGATAAAGAACTCATCACCAGCCTTGATAGTTTGATCCTGTTGAACAAGATCAACGAGTGCTCGTACAAGATTGATATCCTTATGAACCGTCTCGCTCACATCGAGAAAGTTATTTACAAACCCGATCATCCCGTTCAGGGCTGTTTGATAGTTGTTCCTTATGATCTCATCGAATGCGCTTATGACCTGATCATCACCAAACGGGAAATAGGTGCTGGTTGATGTTTCACATCTCTTGTAGTTGTTCACTATGGTCTTGAGCTTTTCCTTGCCGGGATCAACGTAGGCGGGATTGATGACCTTGATGAGTCCCACCAGAACTTCCGGGTCTGATAAGCCGTCGCTGTCGCCGTCGTAGTGTTCTCTCGCATTCATTCGTTGCTGGAGGGCTTGTAACACCAACGTGAAGAAGGTGCCTCCGCAAAGGCGAGGATATTCGTTTATTGTCACAGGTTGTCCCTCCGATTGACATTGTTTTACATGCCGAAAAGTGGCGGCTGCTTCGGCTTTTCAATTCCAAACAAACCCCACTAAAACACATTATAGCACAAAAACCCGAAATTACAATCCCCGGCGATGAACTCACTATGGCCGGTCTATAAAAACTTTTTCGGTCGCTGACCTTATAAACCTTATGAACTATGGCAGCTGACCTTACAAACGATTGGATAGCTCTTGTGGAAACCCCACAGGAGCCTTTTTCCTCTGTGGTTTCCGCAAATCTGAAAACCTACGGAGGAAATCTAAATGTCAAACAATCGTTTCTTTATCCCGGTCAACGGGACCCCTATCGAGGTCAACGAGGAAGTTTACAGGGCATACTACCAGCCCATCTGGAACACCCGCTACCATGCCCAGAAGAACGGCGAGTGTCGCTGCACCAAGGCCCAGCTTTGGAAGTGCGACGGTGTTTGCCCCGGCTGCCCGTTCTACGCTGCCGGTAAGAAGGTTTCCATCGATACGCCTATCGGCGGCGAGGAAGACGAGCTTACCCTTGGCGACACGCTGGCCGACGACGCACCGTCTGCGGAGTCCATCCTCATGGATAAGGAACTGCTCGACGCTCTATACGAAGAGCTGAACCGCCTTGACCCGGACGGCAGACGCATCTGCGAGCTCATTATGCAGGGTAAGACTGAGCGTGAAATCGCTGCCGATATGGGCAAACGCCAGTCGACCATCAACTACCAGAAGAACAAGGCATTCTCCATTCTGCGTGAAGCCCTGAAGGACTTCATCTAATACCCCCTAAAGGCCGCCGTGGAAGCAATTCTGCGGCGGTCAAAATTTTTTTCAGATTTTTTCGTTCAAAACCCCGGTTTCCCTCCAGTGGGTACTGAGGACAGCAAAACAACACAGGTCCTCAGAAAGGAGGAATCTTCTTATTCGCTCTAAGCATCCCGAATACTTATCGGTATTTTTTAATGTTGTACTGTAATAATCTCTAACCACGCGACAGATACTGACCCATTTTTCGTCAAATAGGCTCTCTGCTTCTTCGATTTTTTTACTAATTCTATCAATTCGCATCTTGTTTCCGTGACCAATTACTGGGTCAGGGGTATAATCTCGTAACGAACCGTGGATATGAATTACTTTGTCAGGCCGGATCAGGTAAACATTCTCTAGAGTCGCTGTATAGTTAAATGTCAAAAACAAATCATCGCTATTATCTTTTATTTTTGATGTTCGCGGCAAACAATCTCGAATTCGAATAGTGCTTACCCATTCCTTTAAATAGACCGATAGTTTTTGAATGTACTGATACTCATTTGTAAAATAACTGTACAGAGTGTCTTCGATTCCGACATCTCCTGATTCCAGATCCATTTCAATGCTCGTTCCACTTTCGATTATGCTATCCTCATCGATATTAGCTAGATTGCTTTCAAAGCGATTCCATAAATATTCTTTTTTTGCCTCATCAGACATTGAAGGATAAATATCATAATGCTCCTCGAACGCTTCCAGGAACTCCGGGTGTGCAGACTTTAGATACGTTCGAAAATCCCAATACGCTGTTGGGAGTTTATGAGCCAAATCAAATCCATTACCCAATATGTATAGTGTCATAAATCTTCTCCTTATAAAAACAGCCGGGACACCCCGACTTTCACAACTTACCCCTCAAACGCCAACTTACACCTTAAGCGGCAAAACCGGCGGAGAAATAATTGAATTGTATCAATCTCGGTGCTTTTATATCATACAGTGTTCCATCGAAAGGCTCAATCATGTTGGCTATCAATTGCACAACATCGTGAGGTGTATAGAATTTGCCTTCTTCTTTTGTTGCATTCACAGCAAACTCTTTGAGGAAGTATTCGTATACACGGCCAATCAAGTCTTTTTCGAGCCCGAAGGCTTTATGCGTAATCTTATTGACTTCATCAACAAGCTGCTTGATGTCATTAGCCGCAAGACTGCGTGTTGTGAAAGTGCCTTTAACAAAACAGCCTTTCAGCGGAGTGCTGCTTTCATCGAGGCGAGTCAGTGCTGTGTCCAGCGCAACATTTAGCTTTGAAGACTCTGTGTTGATAATCGTTGACCAGCGAGCCTCAATGGGCAGATTATAGGTGCCGTCGGTGAATGTAGCATCATCAAAAAAGGCAGCCCGAATTTTATCATCATCAGGATCAAAATCCATCTCAATCAGTTTCTGACGCAGTGCCTCGATACCGTCATCGAATTTTTCACCAATAAAGCGCAGGAAAACTAGCGTGAGCATCATGTCGCGCTTTTCAAAGAAAGAGCCAGAGTTGCGAGCCTTTCGCAAAATATCACGGCACTTAAAGAGAATTGAATCAAGATTGAGAGTTTCTTCAACCTTTTTCTTAGCCATTGAAATACACCTCTCTGTTTTTTTGATACCGAGATAACTATATATTTCAGAATGCTTCCACAACTCGCGCTTCGCAGGTGAGCGTAAGAGCATCTATAATTACATTTTCGCATCTGCCCATTCGGACAATAGGGGGACTGCGCAGGCATTGGCCATTTGTCAGAGTTCCTTCTTCGCAGCCCCAAACTATGTGCATTTTCCATAGGAAATTGCAGGAAAATCACTTTCATTTGGAGGCTTCTTTGCAATACTTTCGTAACACATAGCAATAAGCCGAAGCCCAATCACTGCTCTTCGGCTCATTGCCATTGTGCATCGCTTTACCTCAGGAGACGTTTGATTACTTCTCCTAAGATGGGTGCGATAATCGGTGCAGCTTTTTCAAGAATTGGCGTCATCATCTGGGCCCATGCTTGAGTTCTCACTGCCCGGGCGTTCAGTTGCTTTGTCCGCTCTTTCAAACGCACTTCGCACTGACGGCACTTGTCTTTGGGGCACCGCTACTGCTTTTGCTTCTTCTTAGCCATAGAAAACCTCCTTTCATTCGTTGATAGCTCTATTATACAGCATTTGCAAGGCCAAATCAAGTGACTTACATCGTCTCTCGATTTTTTGCCACTCCGACTTGTTCCTCTGCCTTCCACATGAAGTACGAAATAATAATTAGAAGCAGCAGGAAAAGCAGCCCTACATAGCGAATAATTCTATATCAAGCAACAAAATCTGGTGGAATTTCGTCACAATGCAAAGTGTTGCAGCGGAAATTTTCCAGCAAGATGAGTTGTTGAAACTTACTTACGCTCACGGATAGGGGGGAATGTTATGATTATTAATGCAGAATGGCTGGATGCTATGAGTAAGCAGCATCAGCGGGATTTTCAAGAATTACTGCCTGAACTTGTGAAGAAACTTATCATTAACAGCTGTACTTCAGTTTCCAGCATTCGGATGCCGCATGGTGACGATATTTGGGCACCAGGATTCGATGGTGTTGTTGATTGTTCCGAAGGGAATCGTTATGTTCCTGCTGGGTGCAGTGTCTGGGAATTTGGAACTAATGAAAATACGCTCCTGAAAATTAATGATGACTATCAGAAGCGAACGCAGAACCCCTTAGAAATCAAAATTGAAGAAACGAGCTTTTTCCTTGTGACGTCCAAGATTTGGGCGTATCCGCAGACAATAACAGCATGGGAAGCAGAGCACACCGATTGGAAACGGGCGAAAATCTATGACGCCAGCGTGTTATGCGACTGGATTGAGCAAACACCAGTTGTTCGTGCTTGGCTATTGGAGGCGTTTTCGGATAATCGCTCCATTGATTTTTCTACTTTGGCACATGCTTGGAGTCTGTTTGCCCAGAAAACATCGTTTGCAATGTCCGATTCGTTATTTCTCGCCGATCGTGAACAAGAAATGGCGTGTTTCTTTGATACAGTAGAAAACAAAATTGTCCGCGTAAAAGCCACTACTCGCGTAGAGGCAACCGGATTCGTTCTTGCTGCTATGATGCAGAAACCAGAGCTTCGAGAACGAAGCATCGTTATCAATGCTCCAAGTGCTTACCGGGATGTCAATCATTGTGTAAAGTCAAAAATACTTATATTGAATTACACTTGTGACCATGACATCAGCATAGAAAACGGAAATCATGTAATCCTATGTTATGGCAAAGAAGACACCAGCATTCGAGGAAATGTTAGTCTTGCAGAATTGCCTAAATTTCATTATATTCGCGCTTTTAAGGACATGGGTGTCCCTGATCCGGAAGAACTTTATACCTTTACGCACGGCAATCTCAGAGCGTTGATTCGGAGAATTCCGGGGACATCAACCGAAAGCATGCCTGAATGGGCAAAACGCGAGGATAAAGATCTCCTTGCGCCATTGCTGTTTATGCGAAATATCAATAGAAGTTCAGATATTGATCGAGCGATTGTCGAACAATTGGCTGGGGTCTCTTACGGCAACGTAGATAAAGCATACGCAGAAATGATGCGCAAGGAAGATTCTCCAATCAAGGCAGTAGATGACTACTACATTCTTGTGAATTACGAAGAAACGTGGGATGTATTGCAATATAACGTTTACAGTACGCAGTACGATCATTTGACCGATACGATTCTTTCCATATTTGATGAGGTTGATAGAGCATCAAGGGTTACAGCGATATTTAGCTCTCGTGTAGGGCGGTCAAACTTGTTGCAAAACCTCCTTGAAAACTACGTTTACTTTTCCTACAACAATGACAATCCACAGAAATTTGACAAAACAATTCATGATTTTATGGCGTTCATGGATAAACCCAATGCATCGAATATCATTATCAATCACTTATCAGTACTCGCGCAAGCAGCGCCAACGATGGTAGTGGATGCGCTGGATGCTGAAATAGACAACCCAAATGGAATGATTATGTCTTTATTTAGCCATCCACAGCAGTTTGATAGCCGGTACATGAATATACTATTTGCACTGGATAAGCTGACATTCCATTCAGAAAGCGCTGAACGAGCTTGTCGAATTCTCTTCCGGCTATATCAAGCAGATCAAGATAAATTCAGATATTCTAATTCGCCATATAGTTCACTACTCAATGCTTTGTATTTTATCAACATTTATTTTCCGTTGCCGATAAACGAAAAAGTAAAGTTGCTTCTTGACTTTTTAAAAGAAGATTCCTATCATGGTGGGAAATTGATTATTGGGATTCTGAACAAAAAAGCTGCTTCCCTGCCTTTTAAATATGGGAGAATAGGGAAATATCCCAAGGAAAAACTTTTATATGTAGAATATTATCATGCAATCGAACAGATTGCCGAAGCATGTCTCCGTTATTTTATCAGCGTCAGTGATATAGAATCAATCATCGCAGTTTTTGAGAACTATGTCAATTATCGTCCGCAGTTTCTCATAGACTTAGCCCCCTTGCTTGAAGGTAATTCTTTTGATGCTGCTTCGCTTGCCAAGCTCAATTATGCACTGCGGAAGACGCGATATGACATTTTGCATCATCGTTTGACAAGAATGGAAGTATACATTCCTGCATTTGAAACTTGGATTCGGAAAACAGACACCCACGAAATTCCTTTTCGATGGTTATTTTTCGACTATCGAAAATGTCCTGATGATAGACTGCTTTCAAGGGATGATGACTATTACAAAAGGCAACAAGAAATGTTTTCTATCAGACAAGATGCTTTCGAGAAGATTTTCAGAAAATTCGGTGTCAAAGGTGTAAAAACATTGCTATCTCAAATGGATGATAATGCTGATTGGGGAAATTTTCTTGCAAATACGCTGCCTGAAACGTATTACCCAGGGCTTACAAACATGTTGCTTCAACTAAATCGATTGCGTATTCTGGCAGGGCTTCTTGATGCTTCAGCCAAAGAGACATTCTACGCCATATACGACTATCTTCCTGCGGATAAACGTTTGCAAGTATACAGTGCCATGTCGCGAATGGATGCGGTTGATTGGCTATCAACAGAAGAAGAAAAGCAAGCGTATTGTTCTGGAAAACAGATGGAGCAATATGATGAAAACAAATTTCGAACGCTGCTAACCTATTATCCTGAAGGCTTACTGCCTTATTGTGCTGAAATTATCAACACAGCTTCGAATGCAAATACAGATCTGGTCATGAACGTCTTCTGTGCAATCAAAACTACATGGCGTGCTGGTAATATTCTAACGTCAGATGAAAAATGCGCTCTATCTGAAATCTTAGAGGTCGTCACCAACAGTTTGTATTCGGATAAATGGGGAAAGCTCTGTGCTGAACTCTATTTGACCAACATTCTCATAGAAATTTCCGAACCAGCCGAGCGATATTTTTTTGAGCACCCGCTTGAATTCATTCAAAGTTTGAATTTCTGCAAAGAAACGAATGACGGTAAATTCTGGAATTTGTTTTCTATGTATCGTCTACCAACCAGCGCATATACGGATTTGGATTCATTGAAACATTTTTCGGAATCGCTCATTGCAGAAAATCAAACTGATTTGCTTGGAAACATCTATGGTCGTGCAATTGCAGGTGCGGACGGTATTTTCCCACATGAGTCCATTCGCGAATTGTTAGAGCAGTTTGATAGTGATGGATTGGATTTGCAAGTTTATGTTGCTTATAGCGATGATCGAGGTGCGCGTTTTGTTTTGGATGGAAGTGATCAAATGCAAAAAGCAGCGAAATTTACGACTGACGCGCGAGCTTTAAGCATCAGCTATCCGCATACAACAGCAATACTTCGACAGATTGCGGATGACTATCGAAGAGAAGGACAAAGTGATCGCTTGTATTCTGAGCTTTAAGCAGATAATTTGTTTTGTTCAAGAAGCTGTGTTGGAATAGAAAACAAATTGGTACGGAAGCAAAAGCCTCTCATCAGGGCAGAAAGTTATCGACTTCAAACGCTTTTCCTGCCAGTGTCTGGGGTCAATCCCGAATTCTGTGTAAACTGCAAAACGTAGTGCAAATAGAGCAAAATTTATGCAAGACGGGAGCGGCGCAAGCTGCTGCCGCCTTGTTTATAAAATAACAGCGTTTCGAGGGGATGTCAAGGGCGGAAAACAGTGCGCAAAACGCATGTTCCACTTTGGAACGCACCGATGATTTCGCATGTTCGATTGCCTTGAGCAGCTCGAACTTTTCACCGCTTGCTTTCTTCAGCTGCGACGGACGCTTGTTGATTTGATACCGGATAGGATGTCCTTCATTGTTGACAAGAATTGCATCATCCTTCTTTTCTGCACCCAGATACCCGCTGTCACCATAAACATCCTCCTCTGTTCCTTGAAGAAGCTCGACAACCATGTTGCTGTCGTGCACATTGACGGCTGTCGTTTCCACCGTGTGAACCAGTCCGCTGTCCGCATCCACGCCGATGTGCTTCTTGTAGCCGAAGTACCACTGGTTGCCTTTTTTGACGGAACGAGCTTCCGGATCACGCTGCTTTTCTTCGTTGATGCCTACCCCCAGCTCGTCGCTAATCAGGCTCATCGTCAATTGCTTCTTCACCTCTTTATTATACCTCTTTCACGACATTTTGGCTGTTCTTTCTTTGTGCGGGATTGCCCTAATTGAAAAAGAATCATCCCCTGAAAATGCAAGGAGGCCACCCCACCGGGACGACCTCCGTTTTGTATGGGATTTTTTCGCTTATACTATTTCCAGATAAGAATGCGCCAGAAAGGAAAAGGCGCAAGCAGATGGCGCAGGTGAATCTGGAAATCGTATTACTCCGCCGCTTCTCCCACGGTTTCCGCCGTGATGTCGCGCCCGAAGTACTTCATGGAAATCTCGCTCAGCTTGCCCTCTTCACGCAGCTCAGCAATCGCCTGATTGATGGCTTCCAGCAGGCTCGCGCTGTCGTCCGTCTTGCGGGTCGGAATCGCCACAAGGTTCGCTTCCTCCGTCAGGGCGACAATCTTGATGTTCGCATCCGGGCGCTTCTGCATGTAGTCCGCAATGGACACTTCGCTGTTCAGCGTCGCGTCCGCGCGGCCCGTCAGCACCTGCATAATCGTCTGGTCAAGCGTATCCACGCCGACCACCTCTGCGCCGAACTCTTCCGCCAGAATCATGTAGGTGCTGGCGATGGAGTTCGTGGTCTTCTTGCCCTTCAGGTCTTCAAAGGACTTGATGTCCTCGTTGTCGCCCCGGACGACCAGCGCCGTGCGGTTGAAGGCATAGGGGGTGCTGAAATTGTACTTTTCCGAGCGCTGTTCGGTCACATCAATGCCGTTGGCGGCAATGTCGTAGCGGCCGGAGTCAATGCCGGCGAGGATGCCGTCCCACTCCACGGTCACGAACGTCGCCTTCACGCCCAGCTTCTCCGCAATCGCCGTCGCAATTTCCACATCAAAGCCGACCAGATTGCCGTTTTCATCCGTGTACGTCCAAGGTGCCCAAGTGCCTTCCGTCGCTATGACGATTTCGCCCTTTTCCTGAATGCGCGCCAGCTGATCCTTGCTTTCCTCCGCCAGAGCGGTCATGCCCAGCGCCATCATCAGCGCCAGCAGGAGACTGACAAACTTCTTCATTTTGAATGCCCCTTTCAATTGCATTTATGAAAACCAGCAATGCCGGATTTTCAGCGTTGGTTGATTTTCGCGAGGAACTCCTGCGTCCGCGCTTCTTTCGGGTGCGCGAAAAATTCCTGTGCGCCGTTCTGCTCGATGATTCTGCCGCCCTCCATGAACACAACGCGGTTCGACACATGCCGCGCGAAGTTCATCTCGTGCGTCACCACCAGCATCGTCATGCCCTCTTCAGCTAACTGGCGCATCACGTTCAGCACCTCCCCGATTAACTCCGGGTCCAGCGCGGATGTCGGCTCATCGAAGTAAATGATTTCCGGATTCGTCGCCAGCGCGCGGGCAATCGCGACGCGCTGCTGCTGCCCGCCGGACAATTGCGCAGGATAATGGTCGCAGCGGTCGGACAAGCCCACTTTGTCCAGCAGCTTCCGCCCAATCTCCTCTGCTTCCGCTTTTTTCATCTTCCGCGCCACAATCAGTCCTTCGGTCACGTTTTGCAGCGCCGTTTTGTTGCGAAACAGGTTGTAGTTCTGGAACACGAACGCCGTCTTTTGGCGGATACGCGCAATATCCCGGTGCGACGCGCGGTTCAGGTCGAATTTCTCGTCGTCAAAGAGCAGTTCGCCCGCGTCCGCGCGTTCCAGAAAGTTCACGCAGCGCAGCAGCGTCGTCTTGCCTGACCCGCTCGGCCCCAGAATCGCCACGACGTCGCCTTTGCTGACGGACAGGCTGACGTCCCGCAGCACCTCGGTCGTCCCGAATTTCTTTTGCAGGTGATTGATTTCCAGCATCGCCATCGCACATCACTCCTTCTGTGCGCCATACGCGCTGAGCTTTTTCTCGCCCCAGCGCTGCACCCACGTCAGCACCGTGGAGAAAATCAGGTAAATCACGCCGACTTCGATATAGAGCGCCATCGGCTCGTAGTAGTACGCCACGAGTTTCTGCGTCGCCATGAACATTTCCGTCACGGTGATATTCGCCGCCAGCGACGTGTCCTTCACCATAGCAATCAGGCTGTTCGACAGCGGCGGGAACGCCGTGCGCAGCGCCTGCGGCAGCACAATGCGGCGCATCACCTGCAAGTAGCTCATCCCCACGCAGTAGCCCGCTTCCATCTGCCCCACCGGTACGGATTCCAGCGCCGCGCGCATCGTCTCCGCGCAGTACGCGCCCTCGTTGATGGAGAAGACAATCACTGCCGCCGGAAACGGGTCGAGGATGATGCCCAGCGACGGCAGCCCGTAGAACACCACGAACAGCTGCACCAGCAGCGGCGTACCGCGCACGACCCACACATAAAACCGCATAATCTGCCGCAGAACCGGCACGCGGGCATATTGAATCATGGCGGCAATGACGGCAATCACCATTGCGATGGAAAAGGCGATAACCGTCAGCGGAATGGTCATTTGCAGACCGGGCAGCAGAATCTTCGGGAAAGATTCTATCAGCAGTTTGACAATGCGTTCACTCATGATTTGCTTAAAGTTCCTTCCATACCCAACCGTAGGCAGCGGCAAAGCCGCTTTCTCGCGCAAAAATGACGGCGCTGTCCAAATCAGACAGTATCCGTAGGTTTATCCTACCATGCTGATGGCGGAAATGAAACGATTGGCGAAAACTGCTTTTTCCTTTTTCCGATTGCGGCAGGCGAAAATCAACGAACAGGAAAGTCGGTCAACCTAAAAGTCGGCTTGATGGTTGACCGGCATTGTTTATTCGGTTATTGCGCCGTCGGTGTCGGCTTCACTCCTTCCTCGGCGAGGTAGCTGACCATGCAGTACCCCTCCACCACGTCCGTTTTCACATGCACCCACTCCGGGTCGTCACACACCTCCAGCACAATCACCCGCTGATTTGCCTGCAAGCGCATCAGCAGCTCGCCCACCATGCTCGGCTCGGCGCGCAGATTCAGGCTCGATGCGTTGACGTACATCACCTTTGCGCCTTCCGGCAAGCTGTCCGTCGTCACGGGCATCAGTGTCGGCTTCGGGGTCGGTGTTGCGGGCGGGGCAGGCGTTGCGGCAAGCTCCGGCGGAACGGTCGGCAGCACCGGCGCACCCGTGCCGCCCTGCATCAGCACCATGCCGGGATAGTAGAACGCAAGGATTTCGTCGAATTTCTTGCTGTACTGCCCCGCCATCCACTGCGCCCCGCGCTGGCTCATGCCCACGCCGTGCCCGTAACGCCGTGATTGCAGCAGGAACTGCCCGTTTTCCTCCGTCACCGAAAAAATCTCGCTGCCGGAAATGTCCAGCGACAGCGCGGCGGTGTTCTGCCGGTTCAGCGCAATCGTCACCGTCGCTTCCCCCGCCGACAGAAAGTCCGTCAGCCGATTGTCCGGCGTCGGGGAGGGCGTCGGCACGGACGTCGCCGTCGCGGTCGGCACGGGGCTGGGCGTTGCCGTGGCTTCACCTAATTCCCATTCGTCGCCTTCCGCGGGCGCAACGTCGTAGGTCGCATCCCCCGCGGGCAGCGGAATCGCCGTTTCCTCCGGCAGGATGGACGCGAACGGCTTCTTGCCCGACCATTTCAGCGCCACCACAAGCTCCGTCATCCGGCGGCTCGGCGCGGCGAATGCGGGAGATGCCAGCGTGACGGCGGTGATTTCGTCAATGCGGAAATTCTCTTTCCCTGTGGAGTACCCCTCCCGCGTCAGCACCGGCAGCATCTGCTCGTAAATCAGCGTCCGAAGTGCTTCCTTCACCGTGCCGTTTTTGCTGATTTTCATCGTGCGGACGATGCTCTGCGGGTTCTCCAAATCATACGGGTCATCAACCATTGCGTAGTAGCCGTAGTCGCCGCTGCCCGACCACACATTTTCGACCAGCTCCGTCTGTCCGCCGTTGCTGGCGCTGTAAAAGCATTCCGCCAGCTTGCCGTTGTACATGCCGACAATCCCCGCCGTCTCCTGCACGGCACGGGCGGCGTTTTTGGTAGATGAATCAACGCCCTTGAACACTTGGTCGTTCGTCGTGTCCACCACGTCATAGGCGCGGGAGGCGTTCAGGTGGGACAGCGCATAAGTGCGCGCACAGACAGCCTGCGCCTTGAGCGCTTCGAGCGGGAATGAGTCGCTCATCTCATACGGCACAACGCCCAGCAGGTAATCCTCCACCGACAGCGACAGAATCGGCACGAGCGTCCCGTTCTCAACCGTCAGCGTCAGCGAACCGGGATAGAGATTGCCGTTTTTCTCGAAGCGAAGCCCCGGCATTGCGCTGCTGGACTGATTCCGCCGGAATTCCGCACTCTTGCCCAGCCGCATACTCATGCCGTCATAGAACAGATACAGCGCACCGGAGCGAATCTGCACCGTCACCTGCGCGTTTTCCGGCAGCGCCATCAAGTCCTCGCCGCCCACGCGCACCGTGTACGCCCCCGCGAGGGTCAAATCCGCGCGGTCAGTCAGCTGCAAACGGCGCAGCAGGACGCGCACCATAGGGGCGGCCTCTTCCGCCGACGCCTTCCCCGGCATCCCCGCCATCAGCAGCGTCCAGCACAGCACCAGACACACCGCCCGAAGCAGTCGTTTCATGCACATACCTCCTGTTTGCGGCAGAATCTGTGGTTTTTCAGACTCCACCTTACTAAAAAACGGATGACACGCATATGTTCATCCGTCTGGGAAATATTTATTCGTCGGAATTGGGAAAGTTTTGGAAGTCGTCCGAGGTTTCCGCCAGCATCGTCTGGAAAACCACATTCAGCCGCCCCAGATCCGGTGCAGCGGGATTCGGCAGCGCTTCCAGCACCTGCTCCGCATGGGCAAATTCCGCCAGCAGATACGCATCCAGCTCCGGAATCCGCGGCGCTGTTTCCTTTTCTCGCGCCTGTTTCTTCTGCGCCAGCAGGTCGTCCACCGCGCCGCGCATCGAATCCGGCAGCACCGCCGCGCACAGTTTGTCAAACGGCACAGGCGCGACCTTCCTGTACTGCTCCACATAGCGGAAGCACAGCAGCGGACGCAGCGCATACAGGTACTTTTTCAACCGCACCTGTTCGCCCTGCAAGAAATTCCGCCAAGTGCTGTACGCCGACGCATACTGATGATGCAGATTCCGCTCCGCCGAGAAATACGCATCGGCACAGTCCGCAAAGTGCCGCCATGCCGCCGTCTGCGCATACACAATCGGGGAATGCAACCATTCCAGCAGCGACGGATTCGACTTGCCCAGCAGCCCCAGTGCCTTCTTGATGTCCCACCCGGAATAGTCCTGCACTTCGTCCAGCGGACCGTCGATATGGTCAGGCAGCGGGTGAATGCGCAGATAATCCTTTATTGGGCGAATAAACACATATCGCACGTCATAGTCGCTGTCCGGCGAGGCAAAGCCCCATGCTCGGCTTCCCGATTCCACCGCATACAGAATTTTCACTTGATTCGCCGCTTCGATTTCGCGCAGCTTCCGGCGAATCGTATCCGCCTGATTCATGGGCTTTGCCCCTCCTTCCGCGCATAATACTCAAATATAAGGAATTACTTTTCCTTCGCCATCGCCTGATATTCCCCCGGCGTCATCCCGGTGTACTTCTTGAATACCTGACAGAAATAGCTCTTGTTCGGATACCCGCACGCCGCGCTGATTTCGCCCAGCGTCTGCGGTTCTTTGCTCGACAGCATCATCTGTGCCTTCTCCATCCGCGTCCGGGTCAGGAAGGTCGAAAAGTGCTGCCCCGTTTTTTCGTGGAACAGCCGGCAAAAGTACGCCGGCGTCAGCCCCAGCGAACGGCTCAAATTCGCCTGTGAGTACGGCAGCGAGCAGTCCGCCCGAATCGAGTCAATCACCTTCTCAATCGGCTTGGCGTTCCCCGGCTGCGGACACGCGCGCAGAGACGGCTGCAATGCATTCAGCCACGCCAATAGCGCCTGACGCGGGCGGCGCGTCATCTCGTTGAGATTCAGCCCCTCCGTCAGCGTCCGCAGGGACAATTCCGCGTGCTGGCTCCAAATCGCCTCAATCACCAGCGGCACGAACGCAAAGCACGTCACCGACAGGTTCTGATCCTCCCGCAGCGCGCGCGATACATACCCGCCCAACACCGCGTACTGCCGCCGCTTGATGCATGTCTGCAATTCCTTCCGATGCCGATGCGCCGCCGCGCCGTCCAGCGGCGAGACGCGCGTCCACCAGTCGCTGATTTCCCGCATGGGCTTCAAGTGTTCCGCCCACGTCGCCGCGAGGTCAAATTCCTCCCCGATGAACATTGTGCCGTCCTGTTCCAGCGCGACGGACGCCTGTTCCATCAGCGCATGGGCACACAGCCACAGCACCGGGTCGCGATGCGCCCGCGCCGGGAATCGCGTCAGCGCCAGCAGCACCGTCATCACGTCGCCATCCGCCGCGAAGCAAGCCGCGCTCACGCCGCACAGCGCCATCGCCTCCGGTACAATCGCCAGCGCCTCCTGCCGCTGCTCTTCTGTCAGCGGAACATCCGCTTCCCAGCGAATCAGCCGCCACGCGTACACCGGAACCTCCACCGTGCTTTTCGGTGCGTCGCCGCCGCTCTGCATCATCGCGAGCATCGTCTGCGACAGCTGCTGCTCCTGTTCCTGCGTCATGAGAGGGTTCACCTGCTTTCTTGGGTGGAAATTTAATTGCAAAAAAGCGTCCCAGCGGGTGAATCCTTCAGCCCGCACGGAACGCTCCTATTTCCGCATTCTCTATTGTACGCCATTTTTCGTGATTTGGGAAGGGGTCAGCAAAAAAATTGTTGTCCCTTGTCAGTTTTGTACGAATTTCTGTGCCGTCATGCCCTGAAAGAAATCAACATCCGTCGGTACAATGCGGCACACGCCGATTTTGTCCAGCGTAATCACGCGCAGCTGTTTCCCGGCGGACTTCTTGTCCAGCGTCATGGCGTTCAGCAAGTCCTTTTCGGGAATCGCCGGAAGCCGACGGGGCATTCCCAGCGCATCCAGCAGGCGATTCAGCCGCGCGCTCGTCCCCTGCTCCGTCATGCCCTTCTCTTCCGTCATCGCGGTAATAACGCGCATCCCCAGCGCGACCGCCTCGCCGTGGCGCATCCCGGTGTAGTGCTGGCAGGTTTCAACCGCGTGGGCGATGGTATGCCCAAAGTTGAGCGTCATGCGCAGCCCGGTGTCGTGCTCGTCCTGCGCCACAATGTTCGCCTTATACTGGATACAATGCGTCAGGATTTCACCGATAACGCCCATAAGCGCAATCCGCCCGCCGCCCGCGTTTTCTTCCAGCAGCCGGAACAGCGCCTCGTCCCCGATGCACCCGTACTTAACGACTTCGCCCAGTCCGTCGCGCCAGAAATCATCCGTCAGCGTCCGCAGCGAATCCGGGTCTACCAGCACCAGTTCCGGCTGATAGAATGCGCCAACGAGGTTCTTCCCCTGCGGCAGATCGACCGCGACCTTCCCGCCGACAGAGGAATCAACCTGCGCCAGCAGCGTCGTCGGCAGCTGCACAAAATGCACGCCGCGCAAGTACGTCGCCGCCGCCAGCCCCGCCAAATCGCCAATCACCCCGCCGCCCAGCGCAACAATGGCATCCTTGCGCGTCAGATGATGTTCGCAGAGGAAGGCATACAGCGTTTCCAGCGATTTCAGGCACTTCGTCTGCTCGCCGTGCGGCAGGACAATGCTGCACACGCGCAGACCGACCTTTTCCATCGACGACACGACTTCTTCCATATACAGCGGCGCAACATGGTCATCGCTGACAACCGCGACCGCAATGTCGCCGAGCTTCTCGCGAATCATTTCGCCCGTTTTCGCCAGCAGGCCGCGTTCGATATGAATCGGATAGCTTCTTTCGCCCAGCGGTACGGTAATGGTCTGCATGAAAATCGCCTTCCTTATCTTAAAGCATCCATCATGTCATCGAATATGATTCCCTGATTATTCCACCCGAATCATATTTTCCACCGTGCAGACCTCCGGGTCAAACTTCGCCAATGCCGCCCGAATCGCCTGTTCATTCGCCTCATGCGTAATGATAATCAGCGGCACGCGGCTTCCCGCCAGCTCCGCCTTCTGCATCATCGTTGCAATCGACACCTGCTCGCTCGACAGCCACGTCGCAATCTTCGCCAGTGAACCCGGCTCGTCCTGAATCGACAAACGCAGGAAATACCGCGTTTTCCAGTCGTTCGTGAACACCAGCGACGCATCCGCATTTGCGCTGTTCACAAACGTCGGATGCACATGCACATCCACCGTTGCGGCATGGAGAATGTCGCCCACCACCGCGCTCGCCGTCGGCAAATCGCCCGCGCCGCGCCCCTGCAGCATCATTTCCTTGCAAGCGTGGCCGTGCAGATAGACGGCATTGAAGCTGCCGTTGACCTGCGATAGCGGATGGTCGTTCGCAATCAGCGTCGGATGCACGCGAACCTCGATGGTGCTCCCGCTTCGCTTGGCAATTGCCAGCAGTTTCAGCACATAGCCCATCTCGCGCGCATAGGCAATATCCACCGCCGTAATTTTCGTGATGCCTTCACGATAGACTTTGCTGAACGGTACGCGCGCGTGGAAAGCAAGGCTCGCCATAATAGAGAGCTTATAGGCCGCGTCCAGTCCCTCGACATCGGCGGATGGGTTCGGTTCAGCCAGCCCCAGCTGCTGTGCATCGTGCAGTACGGCTTCGTAGTCCTCGCCGTTTTCGTACATACGGGAAAGGATGTAGTTCGTCGTGCCGTTGATGATGCCCATCAGGGAATCAATGCGGTTCGCTTGCAGGGGCTGCATGAGGGTGTTGATAATCGGAATCGCGCCGCAGACGCTCGCTTCGTAGTACAGCCCGACATGGTTGCGCTGTGCAGCGGCTTGCAGGCGGTGCCAGTTCAGGGCAATGGCGACTTTGTTCGCCGTGACAACGGTCTTGCCGTTTTCCAGCGCGCGGAGCATGTAGTCCGTCGCAGGTTGTTCGCCGCCCATGAATTCGACAACGATGCTGATTTCCGGGTCGCTCACCACGTCGTCGGCGTTCGTTGTCAGCAGTTCATGCGGCACACCGCAGGCGCGGGTTTTGTTCACATCGCGCACCAGCACCCGCTTGATGCGGATGGAGAGACTGTCGCGGTGAGCAATCTCGCGGGAAAAGCCTGTCAGCAGCGACCACACGCCCCCGCCAACATTGCCGCAGCCCAGAAATCCGATTACAACTTCCTTCATTTTGTCTGCTTCCTCCTGCTTTCAAATGCCTTCTTTTCTCGCTTAATCAGCCCTTGTTCCGCTCGTAGATAAGCCGCAGCCCCTTCAGCGTCAACAGCCCATCCAGCTTGTCAATGACCTTGCTTTCCTCGGCAATCATCACCGCCATGCCGCCCGTCGCGACGACGGTGGCTTCCTGCCCCAATTCCTGCTTGATTTTGCGGACGATGTTCTTCACCAAGCCGACATACCCGTAATACATGCCGGATTGCAGGTTCGTCAGCGTCGTCCGCCCGATGACGTGCTCTGGCTTCGTCAGTTCAAAGCGCGGCAGTTTTGCCGTCCCGGTGACAAGGGCTTCACTGGCGAGCTTCACGCCGGGGCAGATACATCCGCCAAGGAACACGCCGCCCTCTCCGACCACGCCGAACGTCGTTGCCGTACCGAAATCGATGAAAATCGTCGGCGCGCCGTACTCCTCATACGCCGCCACTGCGTTCGCGATTCGGTCGCTGCCCAGTTCGCGCGGGTTCTCGTAGCGGATGTTGATGCCCGTTTTGATGCCCGGAACCACGAACAGCGGTGTCTGCCCGAAGTAGTTCTGGCACATGTGTTCAATGGTAAAATTGATAGTCGGCACGACGGAGGAAATCATGATACCCTCGACTTCTTCCGGGCGAACGCCGACATGCTGAAAGAGGTTCACCAGCACGATGCCGTATTCGTCGGACGACTTCTGGATATTGGTGGACATTCGCCAGTAATAGCGCATTTCCTTGCCGTCAAAGAGGGCAGTTTTGATGTTGGTATTGCCAATGTCGAGGGTGAGGATCATCCTCCATACCTCCTTATAGAATCGCTGATGGCCGACGTTTCAGCCATCAGCGGGAATCGTTCACTTGCCGTACAGACCAGCTCAATTGCGCGAGGGGGCAAAGCTCCCCTTGTTACGCCGTCTTCTTGTGCATTGCCTTGCGCAGCGCCAGCACAATCGGGGGTGTAATCAGCGCCGCAGCAACGGCTTCCAGCGGGCCAGCGCCGCCAGCGGTTGCGCCAATCGCCGTCAGCACCGCCGTATTGTCAATGCCGCAGATCATGTAGAAAATCAACATCAAGCCGAGATACAAAATTGTGTTCGTCAGGCTGCCGCAGGCCGCCGCAACCGCCAGCCCCGTCTTTTCCAGCTTATGCGCCATTGCCTTGTGGACGAAGTGAATCACCACCGGCACCATCAAACGCGGCAGGAAGGTCATCACAATCACCATCGGCAGCGACGCCCCCATCAGCGTGCCGACCAGCGTAGATGGACGAAGCAGCGCCGACACAAAGCTTGTTGCACCGAAGGTCAAGCCCAGCAGCACGCCGTATTTCAGCCCCATGAACAGCGTCCCGACCGCAACCGGAATCACCAGCAGCGTCACGTTGCAAAATCCCAGCGGAATCAGCCCCAGCGGTGTCTGTCCCATCAGGAAAATCAGCGCCATCAGCAGCGCCAGCGTCACGAGATTGACCAGATTGCCATTGCGAGTATTCATTTTTTTCCTCCGTTCGAGTCTCTTTTCGAGTACCCTACGATGATTATTTCCGCACCAGCTGCATTTTCGTCTGATACTTTCGCTCTCAGCGGCATCATTGGCGCGGATGCTCTCATTATACCGAAAAAAACGCCGCTTGTAAAGGTTGAAACAGTATTTGAACAGCGCATTATTGCAAGCTATTTATATGAAAGCAGTTCACCCTGCGCAGGCTTCCTTCTCCATACGCTCCGGATTGCTTTTTCCGCCGGATTCTGGTATGATACAGACAAATTTGCAGGAGAAGCCGCGCTGCTTTTCCCGTCAGGAGGAGGCAAGGAACATGAAGTTGTTGATTTTAGGCGGCAGCGGGTTTGTCAGCGGACGGCTGGCGCAGATAGCGACAGCGCAGGGGCACGAGGTCTGGTGCGTTACACGCGGCAATCGCCCGATTCCCGAAGGCGTTCACGCGCTGACGTGCGACGCGCACGACCCGGCTGCCCTTCGCGCCGCGCTCGCCAGCGCGCAGCTGCAATGGGACGCCGCGCTGGACTGCATCTGCTGCGACGCGCCCTCCGCATCGGTCGATTTGTCGGTACTGCCCGCCTTCACGAATCGCCTGCTGGTGATTTCCACCGATTCCGTGTACCACCCCGCCTACAAGCGCGTTCCGCAGGACGAAACCGGCGTTTATCTGCACGACGGCGGCTACGGGAGCAGCAAGCGGCAGATGGAGGAGGTTTTTCTGGACGCAGCGGCGCATTCGGAATCACCTTTCGCGTGGACAATCTTCCGTCCGGGGCATATTTTCGGCGCGGGCTCACAGGTCGGCTGTTTCCCGGAGCATTCCCGGCAGCCGGATCTGATCGCCCGTATGAAGCGTGGCGAACCGCTGCGGCTTGTTGGCGGCGGCAAATTCCTGATTCACCCCATCTATGTGGATGACCTGTGCCGCGTCCTGCTGGAAACCATCCCCATCTCCACAGCCTTCAACGAGATTTTCTGCATCGGCGGACCGGATATTGTTTCCAACGCCGCCTATTACATTTTGCTCGGAGAAATTTTGAACGTTCCGGTGACCATTGAAGAAATTCCGTTAGCTGGCTATCTGGAAGCGCATCCCCAATTCAGCGGGCATTTGTGCCATCGCGCGTATTCGCTGGAAAAGCTGCGCCGCACGGGGATTGCTTTGCCCGGCACCCCCCTGCGCGCAGGGCTGCAGAAGCAGGTCGAATGGCTCCTTTCTCTTGCGCGGTAAAGCCCCGAATCGGCGAATGTCTCTTGCGGCATTCGCCGATTCGTTTCGGGCATAAGAAAAAGAGCCGATTTTTCAATCAGCTCTTTGCGAGGTGCCATCCAGATTTGAACTGGAGAATGAAGGTTTTGCAGACCTTTGCCTTACCACTTGGCTATGGCACCATAATAAGAAATGGAGCGGTAGACGGGGCTCGGACCCGCGACCTCCACCTTGGCAAGGTGGCGCTCTACCAACTGAGCTACTACCGCATAA